>Ga0041059_1000145_pt1 | contig 43471 bp, 39 predicted proteins | sample AraColnosormetaG_FD_56232 | JGI IMG/M metagenome (GOLD analysis project Ga0041059, IMG submission 56232) | Arabidopsis roots microbial communities from North Carolina, USA - Col MF nosort | ecosystem: Host-associated > Plants > Roots > Unclassified | place: USA: North Carolina | collected...
TTAAAATAANTTTAGTAATACTACAATTAAATATGTAAAATATAATAATATGTAAATTAAATAAGAAATATATAATTAACCTATATATTAGAAGTTGAAAAACTTACATTAATTATTTAATAGACACATGACAAATGTTAAAGTGATGATGTGTCAATCATATGAAGAGAGTTGACCAACTTTTATATATATGATTCTTGTAATTTATATGACGATACATTTAAATTTTAATCAACCGTTATCATATAACATCCTTATTAGTTATTACATTAGCATATTTGTATAATATATATAGCTATACGTGCATTCCTTTGGTTTTCTAAGATTTCTTTGGTTTTCTATTTTTCACGCGCTACCCGCATGTCTTTGAGTTTGTGGTTTCCATCAACTTCAAGACAATTTCTACTCTCAGTAAAACCCGGTTCATAAAATTAAGATTGACTTGATAAAATTTTGGCTTTAGTAAGGGCCAATGCTCGCGGGCTGATCTGGCCTAATTCTAAAAACTTAAGAGTATATTGCAAGTGGATTAATAAGGAGAGATTAAGAACTTACTTTTATATATATGATTGTTTTGATTTAATAATTTTCAACAAATGTTATTCTATCGTTTGTTTTTGTTAGATACATTTACTTACATCGATACAAAGCGGACTACTAGTAGCTATATAAATAAATTTTAACAAATGTTATTCCATTGTTTGTTTTTGTTAGATACAATTACTTACAACTATACATAGCAATCTACTAGTAGTTATATAAATAAGTAAATAACCAACATTTAATAGTTAAGTTCAAATCATTGTAATTGTGTTCTTTGGACAGTTGTAGCATATCTTTTTCAAAGAACCACAATCTATCCTTCATAATGATTGAATCAATACCTATGATTGTTGATAAATAACATTAGTGAAAAAAATCACTTAAAATTATTCAAGAAACAAGAGCTCTTATGAAAAATAATTTGGCTATGGTCACATATTATGAAAACTAACAAACGGACACCAAAGAATCTAGGGAGCAATATAATAAACTCCCAAAAAGATCATTGGCTACGTGCCGTTACCAAGAAGCGTACAATTTTGAAATGAAGTCACCATGCAAGGAACATGCTCCTGTATGTGGTTCTTTACTTGGGGCTTGCATGATTCAGGAGAATGTGAAAACTGTTCGTAGCTACAAATCGAGTTTGTCGCGAGTTGTTTGTTGATGACATGTGTAACATCTATGAAGTAAGCTGTTTAAAGGTATGACAACATTTATGAGCTTCTTTGATTTTTAGTGTGAAAACTTGAATAATTTCCTCACTTCCAATCTTGTTTTTGGTCTTGTAGTGCATGACAAGTCACCTTTTCCATCTTTATGAGATGATGTACACATGTAGACACACAGTCATTACAAGAAATTTATTCATTTTTACCGCAAAAAATCTGAAATCTTACGTTATAAATAGTAAATTCATAAACGCTATGTTCTCGGCAGATATGGTAGGTGTCACTCCTACGATAGTACTTTTTGGTATGCTATGATAGTTAATGATATAATAGTAAAATTTAAAACAACATAATATAGCACTTTAGGTTTTTTGTTAAAAGGTAAGGATAACTGTAGTCATTTTTTGTTAAAAAGTAACTAGTGGCTGGAACTCTGATTTCTATTCGAAGATGTGCTCAAACTACTTTGAAATGAGTGGGTAGTCATTTATAAGATTCTGTTTTTGATTTTGTTTTAGGTTGTGCTTGGTGGAGTTTTGCTTTTGAATTTATTTTAGGTCTGGGCCCGATCAGCTCGCCAGCTTTGGCCATAATTGACATACCTACATAAACAGGATTATGGCTCTTCACTCAACCTAATAACACAACCATCTTATGATACAAATTTAGAGAAAATACGTCCAACATCAGTCGTGCAATGTATAGATAATACATGATCATGTCTTGGGACGAGACTTGTAAAGACTCCGACTCTGACTAGATGCTATCCCAAAAGGAGCTGATAGTATTATGACCAAGTATAACGGAGGATCGTCGACTATACTAACAGTGCGTGTGGGGAAAAAGGTACGAGAGACTGTAAGTGTTTAGGTCTTTTCTACAATAGGAATATTGACAAGAAATGGAGATCATTCGCTCGTTGCCTATGTCTGAGATGCTAATGGCAATAAGAAGGCATCCCTTTGAACGTGTGATTGATATGATATTATTGTGGTGTGAGTAATAAGGTAAATTTTCGTTTGTTTATACTTAAAAAGGAAATGGAGTATCGATTCTCAAGCTACATCGAGTAAATAAAGTACATCATCAATTTTCAACTTTGCATTAAAGTATTTACAAAATGTGATTTGTTTTGTCAGTAACACATAAGAGCCCTCGTGCATGGTAATACATTCCAATGAAGAATGAGTGTGTTCTTATTGATGACATGTGAGCATTATAAAGAAGAGAAATAGAGAGAAAAACTAAAGAAAAAATGAGTCGTCAAAACTCTATTGAGACATGCTTCTTTTATTGACTTAATGCCCAGATTTAAAGGTCCTATCTAGTTTAGTTTCGTCGATGTTACCATTTCTATATATGCAACACACGAGACAACAACTATGTCGAAAGTGAGGAGAGGAAGCAGTAACTAGGCATGAAAATAATGCAATTGAGACGAAATTAAGAGGCAGATCAAACTATAATAGATGTGCGATGCATCAATGTGTTAGACATAGAGGTCCTAGCCATGACGACAACTTTATCGATGAACTCATCCCGTCTAAACATTGGCGGAATTAGGAGGACTAGGAAGATCATATATTCCATCACCAAGGCAAAGCCCATCTATCCTCTCAACGAATCAAAATTAGATGGACTCTAACTTTTACCTGTTGATACATGCATCCTCTGCACAACAACGAACCACAAGAGGAGAAGCTACAAAATCTGATTGCTTTGAGTGCACCAATCACCTCTAGGATAAAATGGCAATCCTAGAAGCAATCATTTACAGCCCAAACCACAATAACCTCGACATAGCTTTGCAACAGAATAATGTCGCAGGGAAATTCCAGAAGCTAGATAGACAAGGAGCACCAATAACATTTTATAGGACAAGGTGTCTCTGAGGGATTCGAATGCAGCTGCTCCTAGGTTCATCTATCTACAAACCAATACATATACAACAAAGAAACCTATCAGACTGGTCTAATTGCAGCACTAAAGATTCCTTATTGCAACATCACTCACTCACAATCACAAAAATCTATCACCACAATTCCTTGTCTCAAATCTTATTGATCATCACCATCAAGTCATAACAGACAAACAGAGGCACATATTATCCTCAAACAGCAGAGAAATGCAATCAAATTACAGAGAAAAAGAGAGGGTTTCAAATTCCAAAATGAAGCCAGATCCAGAAAATAAAACACTAAAGTCATTCATTTGGAGAAACCACCACGCTTCTGGTAACTAGCAACTTCACCATCATTAGGGAAAAACCCCATGAGTCTACCGGCAGAGTTCTGGTACGCATACATGAAACCTCCCATGAGCCCGATCAATCCTCCAGTAACCATCGACGGTCCCTTAATCCCAGGCTTAATCCCTACAAAATCGCCATTTCCAAAAACACCAAATCAGCACATTCTCAACCTACAGAATCAGAAATTTCAAGAGAGAGGTGTGTGGATGAACCAGAGAGATAGCCGACGGTGACGGAGATGCCGGTGATAGTAGAGAAACGGAGGTAATCGAGAGTGCTGAAATTGCCGACGACTTTAGTAAAAGCAGGATTCCGATCAACCACTGGGTATTGTGCCTTCTCCAAGGCAGTGATGTCAGTATTCATCTTCGATCGATAAAATCTACAAATCTCTGATTCTATCTTCTTTCTTCTTCTTCCGATCAAAATCAATTTCTAGGTTATATTCATTTCAACAGAAGCTGAGATCCTCTCTTTCGTCTAGAGGCTTTTCTCTTTGACCCATAAACTTTCTTGGTTGGGCTTTCTCATAACAGACCCGAATGAGCCCATTTAAGTCAATCAAGCTCCAAACGATCGAAAATAGCAGATCTAACAACATGCACGATATAGTATTGAATAGTACTCGAGTTTTATTCTCTTAAAAATCTATCTATGATTGAGTGTCGACATTTTAGTTCTATCTTTCTCTATCTCAATTATTACTGACACATATATAAGAGTACTGAATCAAATACGATGCAAGTAGGTTTTGAACTTTGATTGACGATTTTTTGGCACGACTTGTATGATCAATTATTTACTATCTTTAAGAAAAATCGTCAAAAACAATAAGAAGCAAAGCTGCAAAAGCAGAGTTTTCAACATGCGCAAGCGGAGCCCAACTGAAATCAAATTTCAAGTCTGTCTTCTTAACCACTCCGACATCTTTAGTTATTTACCATGCCTTCGTTGGTGAAGTTGAGGTAGAAGTAGTTACGTATATATAAAAAGCTAAACATTACATGGATACGTATAAGCAAAGACTTGAGGAATGATATAGTAACCAATTAACCATCAACAAAAGAATAACCAATAAATCAATGAGTAGATCGATCTTTATCATCGTGATATAAAATATATCATAATCATTAACTTCGAAATAATTAATATATATGATTGCCATTTTAACCATACATATATCACCACCACCTAGAAGACTCTTTAGAAGAGCATACCGACGAAAACAAACTCTATATACATACATATTTAATTAGAACTTCAAAAAGATGGAGGAACAATTATTTTAGTTTTAGAGATGCAGAGACGTGTCAACATCGTCGTATCGATCAATCCCACCCATCTTCTTGTCATCTTTATTTGGCCACTGATGACAAAAGCTTGGCTTTTCAATGGATTCAGAGGTGGAGTGTGAGCATAAGGAGAGGGATAGGAGCTGCTGTGACGAAGATGTTTGAGAGTTTATAGGTAGAAACTGAAAGAAACCGAAACTAGTGGGTTCGCTGTAATATTGCAAGATGTTGTCTTGGTGGTTAGGTTTAGGGTTTAGGAGCTCTCGTTCAGCTCTTAACTCTCTTGCTCTCTGAAGTTGTCTGAATCTTTCTTGAAGCAAGACGATTGAAGAATGGATCACCATTTGTTCCTTTCGGTCTCTTGCTATTGAACTCATGACGTAATGATATGAGTCTTAGAGAGAGTCTTGCTAGGGTTTGGGGCCATGTTACGTGTGTTGAGCCTATTTATATAAGGAGGAAAAAGGTGTATATTATTTCTTATTATTTAATCTGCATGAGAATACTTTAAAAACAATAAAAGTATATAGGGTTGTTGAGTAGTTCGATGAAATTCCGAAAGGAAGAGAATCAGGAGTAAAGTGGTAAGAGAACAAGAGGAAGAAGGCAAAAGTGACAATCTAAGGATTGTAAAAAGAGAATGTATAATGTGTGAGTGGAAATTTGCATATTTTTATTTTTATTTTTAAGAAGCAAAAGAAAAAAAGTTGGCCAAAGTAGAAAATGGTTGGGAGGAAAATGACAAGAAGAATGTTTGAAGGGAAGCACATGGATTGGTTTGTTTGGATGATTATTGAGATATATAAACCCTTTTTTCATGCCCCCCACTTACCTCCCTTTAAGGGCTCTTTTTATTTGAAATGGAAACTTTATTACATCCCGAGAATATAGGGTGTATATAAATATATATAAGGGATGGTCTTCTTAAACGTTTGATTTGATTGTATGCATAACAGAGTTGTAATTCAATGATAAATTTTCAATATGTTAAATACAAAAATCTTGCAAGGACATGCCTAACCATAATATATAAAAGAGTAATCTAATCAAAGATCATATTCGTATGTTGTTATATTCAAGAAAACTTGCATGAGGTTTTAAATATTCCTTGGAAAAAAAGTGAATATGAGAAAAGGGAGTGACAAAAGGGTTTAGGAGAGATTTTGGTGGCTTGGGAGATGGTGAATTGGAGCCACTTCTTTGTCTCTACGTCAAATCTTCTCAGTGGAATTTAAAGTTATATTATTGGCATTCAATTAAAAATGAAACACACATTAAAGAAGAGTGTCAAAAGTTGTTAATGGTTTCTATAAATTAGTTGATCCACTTTTAAGTTTTAACTTCTTATGATTTGGCAAGGAGGAAAAAGTATATAAAAAGTGGGCCTATCTATTGATAAAAAGACAAATGGAGTTCAATAGACTAGGGAATAATGATATCAACATATATGTATGAGATGTGTTTTGATTGATAAATAATTGTGAAAAAGACCACTCATTTTTACACAAGACATTCTCTCTCGATCTCCTCGTTTTCTCTCGATCAAAATGCTACTCTACGCTCCCTTCCCATAATGAAAACATCCATGCATGTACATTATCATATTTTTACTAATTTAGGGATCGAAAAGATTAATTTATAAAAAAGTAGAATACTATATACGTATCAATTAATATATGTGTTCAATGCAAAGCCGATGCAAACTTATATATTTCCTATCGTGATAATCTTATATAATAGATATTAGTTGTGTTTGATATATATAATAATTGCAGTACATATAATTCTTAACACCCATATAATGTAAAATTTTCTGATACAATTCTAAACCACATGTGTGCATTTTGAGTTTCACTTCATAGTCGGATTCTGCAAACTCCCCACATTAATTGGTCCACAAGGTACAAAACTTATCTCACATATATTCACCAATATATACAAATGTCAAATGCCTTTATAATGTATCACTCTTGATTGTTGATATTAGATAAGAATGTTGATATCATTACAAATGAAATGATATATTAGATTAAATTGGTAAATTTATTGTTACACCTCTAACAACGAAAAAAAGTGAGACAGTATAGCTACAAAACGGAGCGGGTTGAAAGAAAGAGGAAGTGGACAATGGGGATACAAAGTTTGAAAGGCACATCAAAAGTGGTGGGAGCAAAAGTTTGTCGTCAAGTAATTGGAATATAATGGCATGCATACACGAAAGCTGAAGATGCTACGACGTTTAGGATTTGGACTTACATTGTTTTTCTTCCTTTTTTCAGCTTCGGTATCTGCGATGTTATCGATAATGCTCTGATTTGGTGATAACCCCAATTAGATAGATGATTAACATAATTAAGTGGGATCGGATGAGACAAAACATATAGTGTCTTTAGATTAGTTGAGAAAGATTAGAGACAACGCGTGCCATTTCTGGTAAAACCATTACAACCACTCCACGTAAAAAGAATACATTATGTTTGTTAAATTTTCACATTTCTAATTTCTTACCCTCCATTTTGTAGTTTTACTACATCTCTACTATTTATATCTATTTTTATCCTATTCATTCTAAATTTGGATACTTTTACTGTTGACTGAAACTTGTAGCCTAGTTGTTGTTTCTTTTCACATGTACTCATGTATACCCAAGCTTAATGAAATTTTAAAGAAAATAAACAAGCGGTTTAGTTTTAATTTAATGGGCCGTTTCTTTATTTCAACGAAGCCCAATAGAGCCTGTTGAAAAAGGGTTTAGTTATTGTTGTTTACACATAAGGGCTTGAGTTTTATTTATTTCACGAAACGAGTAGAAACTTTTGTTTTATCAAAATCAGAACCCTCCTCTTTTACAGATTCAGGCCAATTCTAAATTCCCATCGTTCGTTCAATTTCAGACGTTAACCTCGGCTTGAAGGCTTCAAATTTCTGTGAATCCACGACGGAGATTGTAAGTTCCGATCATACTCACGACGATCTCATTCTATATGCACTAGAATCTTTTCCTCCTCCATTGATTAGATGATATGTTTATCCAGAACATGATGGATTCAATTAAGGCTTTTATTTTGTTGATCTGAATGGTACTGAGTTATGAATTGTTCGAGCAGATTGGTGAATTACGTTAGAATCAGTAATCAGCAAAAGGGTTAATGGAAGGAGAGAAGCTTATAGAAGATCGCGGCTTTTTGGCTGCTCCTCTGACCTTCGTCGTCGTCGTTGTCTTCCAATTGCTATCCAAGTGGCTTGACCAATTGAAGAAGGTAAAAAAGATAATACTTTTTGGCTTTTTTTCATATCCACATGAATCATCGTTTTGAATTATGGAATTTCTTCAGAAAGGGTCGAAGAACACGAGGGAATCAGAGCTGCGAACCGAAATTAAGCAGCTTTTGAGAGAGGCTAGTGCATTGTCTCAGTAAGCCATTTTGTTGTCACATTTTGTTTTGGTTCTAGTGATTTGAGTTAAGGAAGGTGCAGTTGTTGAAAAATATATATATGAGTGTTGTTGATTAGAGATTTATCTATTGTTTACTTGCAGGCCAGCCACATTTGCGCAAGCAGCGAAACTTAGGAGGTCAGCAGCTACTAAAGAGAAAGAACTTGCACAATGTGAGTATGCATACATTATTAGTTCTACATTGATTGCTTAGTGAGCGTAGAGTTCATGAAATTCAGAAATATGATTGATTGCTTAGTGAGTGTAGAGATCATGAAATTCAGAAATATGATTGATTGCTTTGTGAGTGTAGAGTTCATGAAATTCAGAAATATGATGCAACAGTTAGTTAGCTTTAAACATGAATACTATCTGGTAGCAGATATTCCTACTAAAGCACTGCATCATCATGGTGTAGTATTGGTGTGTGTGTGTATTTGTTAATTCTCATTTTGAAATTTTAGATCTGGAGCAGCATCACAAAGAAATCAAGCTTTCATACGATATGTATGGGAAGGGTCTGCTTGCTTCGAAGGTAGCTTAGTTTGTGTGCTCAAGCTTCTTCTTTTTTTCCGTCTAAAACTCCTTAATCGAGATGTGCTAAGAACTTTGTTTCTAGGTTGTGATATACCTAATCTTGGTATTGTGCTTCTGGAGGACTCCAATTGCCATTATCGCTAAGCAACTTGTTCAACCGTTTGGTGAGTAGTTTACTTTTACCAGGTTAAAGCTCGCTTATGGTATATAACACATAGGAAAAAAATGAATGTGGTGTGTTTCACAGGGACTTTGTTATCTTGGGGAACAGGAGGTCACATGACAGGCCATGTAATGGTAAGTTCCTTCTTCTCAATCCATTTATTTGGGCTTGTTCTTGATTGAGAGTGTTGGTTGGGTAAAAATGCAGGTCGGGATCATACCGTGGCTCATACTCTCAAACAGAGTGAGCAAATATGTGTGTAGGTTCGTGGAGTTCTAAATCGCATCCCTGAAAAGAGTGAAGATTGGATGGTTTTTGAGTTCAAAGTTGTAGCCTTTTAGGAGACACTTGTGGCAGAAATTGTGCTTCTCTTTTTGTTCCTAATCTTCCTTAACAATGTATATTTATATGACTCTTTTTCTCTGGTTGTTTGTTGGATTTTACCAATAACAAGTAGTTCGTTTTTGAGAGTTGAGCAGGTTGTTACCGTAGAAGCAGCCCCAATATTTACCCAATGTGTATATATACACCATAACAAACACATTGTCTCTATTCCTCTACGTGTTGTCAATTTTTATCTTGTAACACCGACTTTGTAAAATCAGATTCTAAAGACGCGTGTACTTATTCAACACGATGCCAATGCATGTGGTTCATTAAGATGTAGCATTATATCACCGAAAATGGAAGAGAGAAATAAAAATACTTACTATTATTAAAAGTGGGTAGCTTGGTGAAGGCACTAAAGTTTAATGGGAGAATCTTTTTAGCAATTAATTCGAGGGCATTATAATATCCACTTCCAACCACCACATTACTTAATTAAGGAAAACAATTTAAATCATAGTATCTTGTTTGGTTTGAAAGGAACGTGCACGTGTCACATCATCTACACTTGTCTTTCTAAATCAAAGAACTTGATTGGATTTGGTTAAGCCTATTAGTAAGAGTTAATAAGACAGAACCAAAGAAAAGGGTTTGGTTAGAGGGGCTAATTGGGAGATGGGAAGTGCAATAAATAAGAAGAAGGTTCATTAAATAGTTGTGTATGTGGGCATCCAAAGTCCCATCTTAATAATTTAATAATCTCCTCGGGATAGATAACAATCTTCTCTTCTTCTTCTTCTTCTTCTCTCCATTTTCCTAGAACATTAAAAGACAAATATGGAGCATTGTAATTTAATTAATCCTAAAGGTCATTGTGATATCTCACTTTCGTCTTTAAGGGAGGGGGGATGTTAGAAAAATGTTGTGTTTTGGGTTTGTGATCAGAACCCATGCACATTTCAATTCAATGCATCTCATAATAATATACGTAGTAACGTCTACAAGAACTTTTCTACCACTTGGCAGATTTAGGGACTATGTTTCTGTGTCTCTCTATCACCCCTAATTCAATAGCATATTAAAAGTTTACTCTAAAACAAGAAGTCACGACAAAATGAGATCATTGTGAAGATATAATTGGTTTACTATAAATTTCATGTAAGAAATAAGTATCCGTATTTGTAGGATATCTAAATTATGTGATCCGTTTTACACTTTTACTTAAGAGAAAGTTGAATTCCTAGAAAAGTTTCAAATATCCAATTTTCTCCTCTAAAAGACTAAAAACGAAAAAAACCATAAGTTTTTAAGAAACGAAAAAAAAAAAGTATTTTCATTATGAACTATTCAGTGAATTCATCTATTGTTTTTTCCTTCAAATAGTAAAAAGTGAAAAATGAAGACGGTGGTAATAATAGTAAAAATGATAACAATAACTAATAACACTTCACTTCATATGTTGGTCTTTTAGTAACTAGTTGAATCTAGAAACTAATTTGTCCAGCCTTAATTTACACAAAACTAGTAGCAAACTTATTCGTTAACACAGTTTCAATTTTGGTGATATTTTTCAATAAAAGCCTAAGGACCCAAGCGATGTGAAGTAAAAGCATGGAACTCTCTATTTAAAGCCTTAAGCCGAGTGTGGACACTATTTCTCTTTAGTCTCTCTACGGAACCTGTCTTCTTGTCTTGTCCAAAATCGGATTTTTAAGAGTACAAGTGAGTTTATTTTGGGGGCCGAAATCTGTCCTGGAGGATACAGAAGCAAGATGAAGTTAATAGATCGAAGAATGAGGTTAACGGAGCTGCTCTTACGGTGCTCCATCAGTGTCTTCGCTCTCCTCGCGCTTATTCTAGTTGTGACAGACACTGAGGTCAAGCTTATCTTCACTATCAAGAAGACGGCCAAGTACACGGACATGAAGGCGGTTGTGTAAGCTTATCATAAACCCATTTCGGATTTAGTACTTTGACTTGAGATAGATTGCAAAGTTTGTAACTTTTTTGTTGTTATTGTTGGGATTGATTGATGCAGGTTCTTGGTGGTGGCTAATGGGATAGCTGCGGTTTATTCTTTGTTGCAATCAGTTCGTTGCGTGGTGGGTACGATGAAAGGAAAGGTTTTGTTTAGTAAGCCTCTTGCTTGGGCCTTTTTCTCTGGTGATCAGGTGAGTTTTAGTTTGTGTTTCTCTTTTTACATACATTTTGTTTGCCAAAATTAGTGAATTGGATGTGGGATTTTTGGGGTTTGGCTTTGTTATTTTGAGATCTCAGGTCAAATTAGAGAAAAGTAGGGTACTATGTTGAAAAGTCTCTAAGCATTAAATGGGTTTGGTTGGATATCAGAATTGAATTAACTTAGGTAGGAATGTTGCTTGTTTGCTTGCATTTGGAATTGAAGTTTCGTTGGCCATTTAAGAGTGTAGTTGTGATTTTGAATGAGCAGGCGATGGCGTACTTGAATGTGGCAGCCATTGCAGCAACAGCAGAGTCTGGTGTGATTGCTAGGGAAGGAGAGGAAGATTTGCAATGGATGAGAGTGTGTACTATGTATGGAAAGTTCTGCAACCAAATGGCTATAGGAGTCTCTAGCGCCTTGTTAGCCTCCATTGCTATGGTTTTCGTCTCCTGCATTTCTGCTTTTAGTCTCTTCCGCTTGTACGGTGCCACCAAAGACCGCAGAACCACGCCGTGGTGAAGTGAATGCGGCTTTGTCTTTAGTAGTGTTGAAAATGTTGTTGTTAAAAAAACATATAGTAACAAAAGTGTAGGCTCTTGTTGGTTCTTCTTCTTCTTCTTCTTGATGATGTTATATGTGACAAACAATATGTAAAACTAGACTATTGATGTTCTGTGTCAATGTGCCATATGCTGTGATAAAAAACGAGACCAAGGTTATTGACTTATTGTTGAGCAAAGCATCACCCTCATTGTGTCACCGACCTCTATTGCTTCTCTATTTGCATTTAGGCCCTTACACAATAAGATTATTACTAGGCCCGCTATGCAATTTACATTTTTGACTTTTTCAACCCCTTTTAGGTAATTTGAGACCCCAGTTTGCAATTTTAGAACCAATAGAGGAAGAAAGCACCTTTCGACGCCGTTCTAGTTTTCCGATACCCTCAGCTTCTCCGACACCAATCCTTAATCTTTGCTCCTTTGTTTTGGTTATACTAGTTTCTTCGTCTCTAAAGATTAGATTTTTAAGTTTTGAATAGAAAGCGATATGTCAGAGAAGTTTTCACCGACTTTGAGGCTCGGAGATCTCAACGATTTCATTGCTCCGTCTCAAGCTTGTGTCATATCTCTTAAGGACTCAAAACCCATCGTCAAGAAGTCTGATCGACCCCAGGTCCGAAATTTCCATGCTTTGCCATTGAATTTCATTCTTTCTTCAAGTTAGTCTCTTTTTGTGTTTTAGGGAATAGCATATCCTAGTCTTTTGTTATGAATCCTATATATATCTTCACTAGCTAAACGTGTCCTTCTCTGTGCTAATTTGAATTTGAAGGTTGTGATTGCCCCAAAACAGCAGCTTGAACCGGTTAAAATTTCTCTCAAGGATTGCTTGGCTTGCAGGTTTGTCCTCTCATTTACTTTGTCTGAGTCAGTTTTAGAGTTTAGAGTGTAATGGTTTATGTATACGATTATACAGTGGATGCATCACATCAGCTGAGACAGTTATGCTTGAGAAGCAAAGCTTAGACGAGTTTCTCTCTGCTCTTAGCAAAGGCAAGGACGTGGTTGTGTCCGTTTCTCCACAGTCGAGAGCTTCCCTTGCGGTTCACTATGACATCTCTCCTCTTCAGGTTTTCAAGAAGCTTACTACGTTTTTGAAGTCTCTGGGAGTTAAAGCTGTGTTTGATACTAGCTGCAGTAGAGATTTGGTACTTATTGAATCTTGTAATGAGTTTGTGAGCCGTTATAAGCAAGCTAATTCTGATGATGGTGAAAATTCTCAATCCCCTCTCCCTGTGCTTTCCTCTGCCTGTCCTGGTAAGCAACTTTACTAGTTTGACGTAATGCTATGTGTCACTATGTGAGAGTAACGTGCGGAAATTTTGGTGAATCAAGGTTGGATTTGTTATGCTGAAAAGCAGCTTGGCTCATATGTTCTGCCGTATGTGTCTTCTGTTAAGAGTCCTCAGCAAGCTATTGGAGCTGCGATCAAACACCATCTGTGTCAAGCATTAGGACTCAGGTACGGTGGTACACTTGAATCTTTGGTTACCTTTCTGAAATTTTGGATTCAACGTGAGCATTTCATGGAACTAGGCTGCATGAGGTGTACCATGTGACTGTGATGCCCTGTTATGATAAGAAACTCGAGGCAGCAAGAGATGATTTTGTCTTTGATGATGGAACACAAGATAATGGAGACCTTAAGCTGACAGAAGTTGATTCCGTGCTAACAACGGGTGAAATCATGGATTTAATAAAGGTGATACTGTGATAGAGATTAAACCCTATTTTCATTGTAATTCTGCTTCCATACCGCAGAAAATGTGAATTTGATTTTGGATTTCTATATGTGTCGTGCAGTTGAAAGGAGTTGACTTTAAAGATTTGGAGGAATCTCCACTTGACAGAGTGTAAGAAGCATTATTATTTCCTCTTCTCTGCTAGTGGGTGATGAATACATACGAAGTAAACATTTCCATTTTCATGCAAAAAACAGGCTGACGAATGTTACTGAGGAAGGAGATCTTTATGGTGTAGCTGGGAGTTCTGGTGGTTATGCAGAAACAATATTCAGACATGCGGCAAAAGCACTATTTGGACAAACTATTGAAGGTCCTCTGGAGTTTAAAACTCTCAGAAATTCTGATTTCCGTGAAGTGACTCTTCAAGTAAGTTCTTAGCCAGACTATGAACAGTTTTGAAATTTTCTCTCATTAATCCCCCTCGGATTTGTCTCATGTTCGTCATCTTTTTCTTGAAGTTGGAAGGTAAAACAGTGTTAAAATTTGCGCTGTGTTACGGTTTCCAGAACCTCCAGAATATTGTTCGGAGAGTGAAAACGCGCAAATGCGATTATCAGTATGTAGAGATTATGGCGTGCCCTGCAGGTTCATCTTCTGCAAACCCTAGTTGAAAAACGTGTCTTATATGTTGACTTATTAACCGTTCCCCAAAATGCTCGCTCTCAACAGGTTGCCTAAATGGTGGTGGGCAGATCAAGCCAAAGACAGGACAGTCCCAGAAAGAACTGATCCACTCACTGGAAGCTACTTATATGAATGATACTGTAAGTTATCCTTGAGTCTCATAAATCACTTTTAACTAAGCTAGTAATAAATAACCTGCCCTTTTGGATCCAGACTTTGAATACAGATCCATACCAGAATCCAACGGCGAAGAGATTATTCGAGGAGTGGCTTAAAGAGCCTGGTTCCAACGAGGCGAAGAAGTACTTGCATACTCAGTACCATCCGGTCGTGAAAAGTGTTACGTCGCAGCTCAACAACTGGTAGACCGTAGACAAACTGGAAGTGTTCAAATTTTTTGACTGACAAGGCAACAAAAACGGTTCTATATTGTGTATTTAGATAGGAGATAAGTGTGAAGCTTTCTGCTCAAATCTTTATATGTAAAAGACAAATCTCAACATTACATATAAGGAAAATTACACGATCCTACTAAGCTGGAGTTTTTTTTGGTTGGCTTGCAATAGTACATTGATACAACCTCCAACACGGTTACACTTATTACATAGCAGTTACTGCTGTGATAGTTACTGTGATAGAGAGGCAAGGAGCTTGTCCTTCAACTGCTCAGCGGTGCAGCCACCCTGAGGCCGGAGAGTGAATGTGTGAACCACACCCTCCTCTGTGATGGCCACGTTGGAATCATGAGGCATAACTTCATTCTCCCTCAACGTTTGTATCACCTTTGAAACTGGATGAGTTTCCAACGGACAGCTTAGCCTTACAACTGCATCATCATGCCTCTGTTGATAATCAACCTCTGCTGGAGTTATCTGATTACTCTCCCTCCTCTTCATTATCTGCTTCTCTGTTTCATACACCCTGATTTTCTTCTGCATATCCGTGATGTAAGTGATTGCGTCTGCAAGGAGCGAAGCCTTGTCCATCTTGGAGATGTTAGGCACCACCGCTCTCAAAGCGTAGAATCTCTGGTTCAGCTTCTCCCTCCTCTGCCGTTCCGCTTCCACATGGTTTAGAGCCTCTTCTCTTCCATTTGCTGGTTTTCTCCCTCTCTTCCTCGGCTTTTGCTCGTCAGTTAGATACAATGTCTCATCTTTCCCTTGCTCATAACCATACACTTGATTAGAGCCTCCGATCGCTTGCACCTCATACGATTCCAATGAGAAACCCGTGTCATCCTCGGTCTTCGGGGAGAAATTAATACTCATAGACCGAGGTTTTGCTCCACCAAGACTCAGCTGTCGACCAAAGATTTTAGGAGCTTCTTTAGCCTGAACAAAGTCAGACCCACCAAACACTGATTTCACCATCTCAATCACACTCTTATCTTCTGGAATATGTCTTAAAGAACCAAGCTCCACAACTCCAGAATTCACTGGTACAGACAACACAGTCTGAAAACCAGCTGACCTAGCTAAGAAAGACCTAACCCTATAATAACTCAAGCAGCTAGGCAAATCTGCAGCCCAAAGAGGCTTCCCAGACACATAGGTTCCAGCAGGACCGTACTTATTGGTATCACACCTAAAGGAAAAGTACAAAGAAGCCAGATAAAACATGTCGAGATCAGTAAGAGCTCCTGATTTCACCAAACGATGATCTTCATCTGAACCAACGAACGACAAGTGAAGCTTGCGAAGCACACGTCTTTTGATCTCATCTTGCTGAGAGTAATCCTCACCTGAAGCACCCTTTTTGACACGGCAATGACCATCTCCCCAGATCAAGACACAACCATCAGAGCTATTAACGTTGGACGCTAGCCAGAAAAGAGCATAATCCCAATCAGATCCTTCAACAACGTGACGTAACCCTTGTTGGAGATTGGAATCACTTGGTGGTGAGACAAGCTTGGACAAGGCAGTGTTGGAAGCTGAAGCTGTTGAGATGAAAAAGTCGCAAGCTTCAGAGCCTATGGTGGATTCAACCATCGCTCGATCTTCTTGATTCTCCCAAAACTTTTGACCCATTTCTCCTGAAACGTTCATTGACATGGAATATACAAAAATTAGGGTATGGAATCAAATAAAATTAAAGGTATTTGGATTGAGATCGCTGCTTACAAATGAGATAGAAGATGATGGGTTTCGTGAGGAAGAGGAACGAGAATCACGTGATTCTTGCTGAGACACCGAATTTAGGGTTTGTTGGTGAAAAAGCAAAATCCTTTATAAAGGATATAACTCTAATTTATATTGCTGAGAAAGGAATGATCAAAGAGAAGACAAAACCTGAGCTTGGTTCACTTCAGATCTGTAGTGACTTGTTCTGAAATTGACGAAGAAAGAAGAAAAGAGGAAGAGACTATGCGAGAGAGAGAATATGGGTTTAATCGTAATTTAATACCAAGGACATCATTTCCTTCAGTTTTTTAACTGCAAACTATACTTTTGCCTTTTCTTACATACCAAACCACAAGTCATTGTGGTGTAATATCTATTCAACTACAAGTAAACCCATATCACTGGATTTTTGTCGAGATTATGTGTACATGTTGGGAAATTATTTCGTAGTACAACCTATTATGATGGGAGAATCGAAACTCGTCTTCTGAATTAACTTATCGCAAATCACCGTTAATAAGCGGAAAAGGAATTTACACATCTTACAATTATGCGCAAATACAATTGTTAATTGGATGAGTCATGCCATATTCTTGAGATGGTATGATAGGTATCATTACACCATGTAGTCAATCACGATTTTTTTGGATAATGTGGTTTAGAAGAACTAATCGCGTCTAATATAGACAAACTTATTCGTTCAGCAAAACAACAATTCGATATTTTTATTCGATTGACATGAGTCTTATAAAATTTATCACTAGATGTCTAATAAAAAAGGTTCAAACATTTCTAATAATTCGATTTTCGACCAAAATAAGAAACTTTAAATTAGCATCAAACTATCTTATATGGTTGTTTCCTTGCTTAACCTTCTTCCAAATCAATTTTTCAAATTAGCATCAATAAGATTTTAAAATACATCATAATGTTGTTCCGATAGTGTGTGACAACACTAACCATTTATTCCTATACAAGTTTATTTACTTGCTAATTCATTTACTGAAAATGTCCATGAACAAAATACCTAAAAACGAATAACCATAACCCAACCAAATATTAAAGACATCTCCATCAAGAAGAAACCCAAACAGTTTTTCAAACAAAAAGAATATTAGTATTTTATTATAATTTTATATATGATTAAATTTTTATTTTAGCGAACCAATTGAAAAGAGAAAAATATTATGATGGTTTGTATAAAGTATTTCATAGTTTAACGAGAAACATTCTACACTCTCTTTCTTTTCCTTTTATTATTTTTATTATTTTAATAATAAAAAATTACCAATAAAAATGGTCTATCTTAGCTTTTTTTTCTTCATTTTTTTTTCCCTCAACCACCATTCAACAATTAACATAAAAAATAATAGTTTTTTAAGTTGAAGTTATAAGAGTCAATTTAGTTTAAGTCATATGCTTTAGTAATAAGCATGACCGTCTAATCCCAAAAAATCTAAAAAGTACAGTGCCTTAGAAATTTCCTTTACCTCGACTTCCCTAATTTTAATCTTCTCGGTCGGAACTTCTGAATAATATTAGTAGAGATCCAAAACCTCACAAATTTCGACCGAGTTTTGTTGAATTCCGATTAGATCTTTCTTCCACGAAACCCCCCCAAGTACCCATTCCATCTTCTCCGGTGAGTCTCCCATGTTGGCATTACGCTAGGGTTCTTCTTCTCTGTGGTTTCGCATAACCCAATAATCCAATTTTCTACTTGGGCATCAATGGGTCGCTCTCGAGGGAACTTCCAAAATTTCGAAGACCCTACTCAGAGGTTTGTTCCTAATTCACTACTCTAATTTCCGATTTGGGGTTTTTGTGGATTTCTCTTTTGTAATTGCCAATTTGTGCTGAAATTGATTTGAATTTCAAGTTTCTTTGAGTCTGTGTTGTGCAATTGTCATTGATCTCTAGTTGGGACAATGAGCATGGCTTCAAATTTGTGGCTTTTGATAACTTTCAGTAGCTATAGTCTCCTCTATCTTCATCTATGTAATTGTGCCAATTTCTGCTGAAATTGATTGATTTTGAAGTTTCTTTGCATCTGCTTTGTGCAACAATCATTGATTTTTCAGTTGGGACAATGAGCATCGCTTAAAGTTTGTTGCTTTTGAAAACTTTCAGTAGCTATGTAGTCTCTTCTCTGTTTTCATCTGTGTAATTGTTTTTTCACTGTTGAAGCTGACATGAAAGAATCGTGTTATGCGTTTGTTGCAGAACGAGGAAAAAGAAAAATGCGGCTAATGTGGAGAACTTTGAGTCTACTTCTTTGGGTAAAAAAATACTTATCAAGGTTTTTTTTTTTTGTTTCTCCTGTCAAGATTCTTCTTTTACTCAACATTTTTTATTTGTGGAGACAGTACCAGGTGCTGAGGGAGGAGGGAAGTATAACTGCGATTATTGCCAGAAAGACATTACTGGAAAAATTAGGATAAAGTGTGCTGTCTGTCCAGATTTTGATCTCTGTATAGAATGTATGTCTGTTGGAGCAGAGATCACTCCTCACAAATGTGATCACCCATACCGAGTTATGGTTAGTTTTCATTTACTTTTCTTACCTTTTAGTTTGGAAAGAGTTTGATTCATTATACTTAGCGAAAATATCTTTTGGTTGAATTCTACCAAAGCTTAATATATGTTTCATTTGCTTTGTTAGGGAAATCTAACTTTCCCGCTTATTTGTCCTGACTGGAGTGCGGATGATGAAATGCTTCTCCTGGAGGTACCACTACTTCTTTTATCGTACTGATATGAAGTCTATAATGTCTGATTCTTTCAGTGAAAAGTAATTTCTTTTAATGTCTTTATTCAGGGACTTGAAATTTATGGCTTGGGAAACTGGGCAGAGGTTGCGGAGCACGTGGGAACGAAGAGTAAAGAACAGTGTCTTGAGCACTACAGAAACATCTATTTGAACTCACCATTTTTCCCACTTCCGGTATGCTACATCGATCTGATAAGATACCTATCTACCTCAGTAGTGCCAGCCTTTTGCAAGGTATTAACTAATTCAGGAGAAACGTTTATTTTCCCAGGATATGTCACATGTAGCAGGGAAGAACAGAAAAGAACTTCAAGCCATGGCTAAAGGACGCATTGATGACAAGAAAGGTATGCGCTTCTTTGCTTGATGGTTTTGATTCTGCGTTGTACGTGTTGCTATTTTAATTCTGATTTTGAAGTGGTTTCTTCTTTGGCAGCAGAGCAGAACATGAAAGAAGAGTACCCGTTCTCTCCTCCTAAAGTCAAGTATGTTTCTCGTTCTTCTCATGTACTGTACAGTGATAACCCTATAATTTTCTCATCTTTTGTTCAATTTTCTTGCAGAGTTGAAGACACACAAAAAGGTGAGTTCTTGCTTTGTATGCTATATCTGGTTCGTATATAGGTGTGCTTATCGTTTTGTTATTTACTTGCTCTAGCTTACACCAGTAGTTATAATCTAGTTAACCATCGCGTAAATGGAATCATCTACTTGTAAAGTAAGAAGCTGACTGAGCATAATTTTAAAATCCAAAAAGGCCCAATATTTGTCATTGTATTTATACTGGTAGATATTTTCTCCCTTTTTCTATGTTTTGACATTCTTTGTGGTTAGAGTCTTTTGTAGACAGAAGTTTTGGAGGGAAGAAACCTGTTTCCACCTCGGTAAACAACTCTTTGGTTGAGCTGAGTAATTACAACCAGAAAAGAGAAGAGTTTGACCCTGAATATGACAATGATGCTGAGCAACTCTTGGCGGAGATGGAGTTCAAAGAGAACGATACTCCTGAAGAACATGAACTGAAGCTGCGTGTGTTGCGTATCTATTCAAAAAGGTACAACATTTAAGATCAAAAGGGGAACAAAGTCTCTTCTTTTTGCTGTCCATTCTGACGCAGGTGAGTATGATGTTTGTAGGCTTGATGAGAGGAAACGTAGAAAAGAATTCATAATAGAAAGAAACCTGTTGTACCCAAATCCCTTTGAGAAGGACCTGTCTCAGGAGGAGAAAGTACAATGCCGACGTTTGGACGTTTTTATGCGTTTTCATTCAAAAGAGGAGCACGACGAGCTACTCCGTAATGTTGTAAGCGAGTACCGCATGGTGAAACGGCTCAAAGATCTCAAGGTAAGGACATTGCTACCCTCAAACTGTGCGTTTGGTTTCTTGGATTGGATGTGGCTCACTGTGTTGGATTGGTGGAGCAGGAAGCTCAAGTGGCAGGGTGTCGTTCAACGGCTGAAGCAGAGAGGTATCTGGGAAGGAAGAGGAAGAGAGAAAACGAAGAAGGGATGAACAGAGGGAAAGAGAGCGGTCAATTTGGTCAAATTGCAGGGGAGATGGGCTCTAGACCACCTGTGCAAGCTTCTTCAAGCTATGTGAATGATTTGGACTTGATTGGGTTCACGGAGTCGCAACTGCTGTCTGAATCCGTAAGTGTCTGAGAACTGAGATACTGAACAGTGTGAGATGAGTTTTCTGTCGTTGTAACTGAAAGAAGAAAGCTCTTTGTTTTGCAGGAGAAGCGTCTCTGCAGCGAGGTCAAGTTGGTTCCACCGGTTTATCTACAGATGCAACAAGTGATGTCACATGAGATATTCAAAGGGAATGTAACGAAGAAGTCGGATGCATATAGCCTTTTCAAGATTGATCCAACCAAAGTGGATCGAGTTTATGATATGCTTGTGAAGAAGGGTATTGCTCAACTTTAAGGCTTGTGTAGTGTTGTATCATATATATATATGTGTGAGCTCTAATGAGTTATTTGTTGACATTCCCTTGTTTATTACACCTTGTCAAAATTAGTTTGTAATAGAAAAACGATTAAGTTATCCACAGATTGTGAAAAGAGATAAGGTGAATCAGAGCCACACAATCTAAACCAAATGTTTTAGTATATAAGAAAGAATCTGACTCCTACAAGGAAAGGAAGAAGTGAGATGACGATGATGTCTCTCCCCAAAATGAGACTATCTTGTCTGCAACCACACCTCCATTTTACCAGTAGCAGATCAATAGCAGCAGCTCTAGCTTTTCCAAGCTCAAGCATAAGGAACAGAACATCATGTCTTGTTCGGTGTGGCTCAGCCAGAAGAAGATTGACTACGAAAAGTAGCAGAAACAGCAAGCTTGAAAGAGCACAACCTCCTCCTCTGGGTTTGGAACGGCACTGGAGATATGCTGTGGTTGGTGGAGTCTCTGTAGGGTTGATGATGGTTTTGGTATTGGGAATGGATGCAGAGAAAGCTATGGCGCTTGGACCAGAAGGTCCTTTAATGGAAGAGTTTTGGGACAACGTTAGAAGGTACGGTCTTTACGCTCTCACGGTTAGCACTGGAGCTCTCTCTGCTGTCTTTGAGCCCATCTTTGAGCTCCTCAAGAACCCAATCTCCGCCATTCTCATTCTACTCATCTTAGGTGGTAGCTTCTATATCGTCTCTCAAGTTGTTTCTGCCATGATTGGTGTCAACGAATTCGCTTATCAATACAGTTATTGACCAACTATAGTTTGTTTTTGTTTTCTTCATTAATACTCTGCTTTTATGCTCTGTTTTTTTTTATCTATTTTAAATTTTGTTACACAATCATTCGACATTTTATTTGACATAAGTTACACCAAATCATTTACATTGTTAAAGCTTTTTAAAGATGGATATATACTTGTGTGCAAATCTTTGTCAGTCGTACTTGTGAGAATCCTCAGGCCGTCCGGCGACGTAATCCATCAGTCTCTCGCCGGTGGCTTCTTCTGAAAGCTGTTGAAAGCCACCAAAGGTGATTGCCATCGCTAAGAAGGCGGCTGTTGACGCAAACAGAGGCCAGAAATAGGCTAAAATGTTCAGAATCCTTGGTGCTGCATACACGAGAGACGCCACAATCACGCTCACCATGATTGTCACCATGAAATGGAATCTGTATTCCATGAGCTTTGCCTGGATCTCCATTTCCTTGTGATTGAACTTGGTAAGAGAGAGAGGAGAGAAATGGAGAGATGTTGAATCCAAAAACTCTGAAGATTGCAATATAAGAGGAAGGAGACTGAGATGGTTTTAATTTGGAAGTTGGTACCTTTGGCTTTGTTGATCAACGCAAGTTCTCAAGTCCTTATCAAGTGGCTGTGTGCTTGGTGAAGATTCCTTTGTTTACATTAGTTTAACCCACTAATCATGATTACTTTACTTGAATATCCCTAAGTTAAGAGAATGTGAATGGACATAATCGTCATTTTAAGATGATGCTTTTGTCCGGGAAATGGGTTTTGTCTCTTTTCCTCGTGATGATTACCAGACAAAGACTTCGTGTAAGAGAATAAAGAAGGAATAAGGGATCGCATCGCTTTGCAAAGTTTCTTCCTTTTCTTCATATCCAATGGAAAGGCATAATCTTTCTCTTCTTTAATCACATTATAAAACTCCACATTTTCATTACCACACAAGTGATTGATTAACATTAAGATTTCAAATTAAAAACTCTTAACCATAAGAATAACTCTGACATTCTTTAGTAATAGGTTTCCAAAAACAAACCCATTACAAGAGCTGTAACTTTACATATCAGCAGCCACAAGATCTTCTGAACACAAAATTTACAACTACTAGACTGAGTTGTTATCAAAACTTTTCTCCCTCTTGCGACCTCAACTTCAAGCCACAGCGAGATTCAAACTTATACAGCGAAACAGACTATCAAAAGTTATCTACCTCTACTATTGTCTGCAAAGATGGCTTCCATTTCCGCTGAAATGAAACGCCTTGAGGATTTTGTTGCAGCAGCTGCTCGAGCTGTTTCCTAGTCAGAGTGATCTTTATGCACCGCCTTGTCCCTGTTTTCTTCTGCTCAGCTGCATCCTGAGGTGACTCCTTGATCTTCTCTGTTGATGCCTCATCATCCGACCAGACATCTGTAACCTTGTTTCCATGCTTGCAGAGCAACGTGTGAATGCAGTTTCCCATGATTGATAGTGATGTGATGATGCCATGAATCAAACAAATTTATATTCAGCTCTCGGACCAACGTGCAGACCATCATGTACCCACTAACTCTTTTCTTTATTACGGTCAGCTAATGTAAGCAGCAGTTGAAAAACATATCTTGTTGCACATGCAAATGTCAACCTGGGTCTTAAATATGTAAAATAAATAGAGCAAAAGAGCATGCTTTCCAGGGGAAGGCAAAGTCAAATCACCACCGCCCCAGTATTAAAGTCAATAGAAGGATATGCAGAGAAGACCATGAAATGAAACTAAGGAGAATGAAACTTAATCAGTTCTCTAAATTGTTTCAAAATGTGTATAACCCGAGTTTGCTAGCATTACAAAATCTTTCCTGATCCAGTATCCGGTATCAGGAGAAAGAAAGCTAAATAGTGGAGAAAGCTCGAAGCCACATAGACAATATCAAAGCTACATACCAATTACAAGAGCTACGCAGAAACTCCTCCAGCTGAGCGTCTAGACTCCAACCATGCCTTTGCCGCAACACTGGTAGTCAAAAACCAGCCAACCTTATCTGGGGCTTCATGGAAAGGAGCATTTAGCTCCTTCAAGTGAGACTCGAAAACAGCTGCTAGACCTTTGTCTGAGTATTTGTGTTTTCCATGTCCAGTGTTGATTCCAAGCAACGGAGGGAACTCTTCACCGGATTCAAGAGCCGCTTCTGATAAGTCATTCATCCAAACATGAAGAGCGGTCAAAGCTGCCCCCAAAGAGAGACTTTTTAGATGTAAGGACCATTGGGTAGCAGATTTTGATTGAAGACCCGTATAAATGTCATACTCAAGTCCTAGTTGTAGGATCTCACAAGCTCTTTCCAACTTATTGAGATTGACACAGAGATCAATCAAGCAATTCAAATATGCTTTCTTTACATCAGATCCAATGGAATCAATCAACTCAGATGCTTCCTTCTTGAACACCCCTTCCTCGCAGTTTTGCTCCTCGACCAACATCTTAACCACTTGACCAAGCTTTGGCTTAGCCTTCTCGACACAGCCAATGAGTTTACCGATTTCCTCACTCGGTGTCTGGGTCATTACATTCAGAAGACACCCACAAAATCTGTCGTCCGGAGTTATACCCAGTTCCAACACTTGATCGAATGTCCTCACAACATCATCTACCTGCTTGGCTTTCCCATAACACTGGATAACTGACGTCAGAACAAAAAGAGTAGGCTCAAAACCAGCTTCTCTCATTTGAAGAAGAGCCGCCTCGGCCTCTGAAACCCTCCCACTACAAGCGTACACAGTGATCAACGAAGAGAAGGTCCAGCTGTCCGGATCACAAGTCTCACAATTCTTCATATCTTGAAAAATCTCAAAAGCCTCATCCACATATCCGATATCAGCACACATGGACAAGAGAGTATTGTAAAGAATCACAGTTAAAGACAATCCCTTCTCCTTCATCTCTCGGTAGATAGCAAGTGCATCATCGCCATAACGAGCTCTACCATAGGCTCTAACAAGAGCAGCATAAGTACTCCAATTGGGAGTAAAGCCATTGGTAATAAGATCCTTGTAGATAATTTTAGCCTGCCAAGGCCTCTTGGCTCTACCCATAGAATCTATCAACCTATTGTAAATAACCAGATTAGGCTTCACCCCAAGAGCCTTCATTTCTTCATAGATATTGAGACACCCATCATAGTTTCCAGAAACACCATAAATCCTAATCAAAGTCGAAAAAGTAACAGCGTCAATACGCCATTTCTCAGTCCTTGCTCGATCATACAAACTCAAAGCCATGTCAACGTTACCAGCACGCCCGTAAGCATCAATCATAGCAGCCATAGTGACATTATCAGGCTCACATCCAAAAGAAGACATTTTCTCAAACCACTCAACAGCTCTCTTAGGTACACCATTCTGCCTAGCACAACTAATTATCGTAGTGAAAGTTGCATTATCCGGTTTAATCCCTCTCTCAAGCATTTCATCGAACAGCTTCTCTGACTTTTCAAGATCCTTGCTTTTCCTAAACACCTTCATGGTAACATTGTAGAGAATCACTTCCCTGCTAGGTTTCATCGTCTCCAAGAGATTATTCAACACAAGTGGCGCAGTTTCTGGGTTAGTCATGTTATTGAGAGTAACAACAGCATCTTGCTCAAACAATTTACCACCAAACCCAGTAATGACATCGCAAACATCAGCTTCGTTTGGCTTACACGCGTCAAGAGACTCAGCTAGTTTGATAAGAGAAGAGTACCTCGAATCGTAAGATTTTCTACGGAGCTGAGAAGCTCTGGGGCTTTTGGGATTAACCCAGACGTAGCTTTTGGAAGCAGTAGGTTCTGGTATAGGAAGATCTACATCAACAAGTTTGGATTTTTCACTCTGTGGAATCGCTTCTTGTACTGAAACATGGGTTGCTTGGAGAAGGTTTCTGGAGTGGAAATGAGAAGAATTGGGATTGTAAGAGGAGAGGAAACTTCTTGGTGTGGATTTGGGATACACTGAGAGAAGATTGCAGAGAGGAAGAGGGTCATGTAGAAGAGACGAGGGAGAGGAACATAGATGATGAAATGACATTTTTTTGTGGGTACTTTGTTCGCAGTTGCAGCCTCGAGACCTTATCCAACAGTCTCTGCAACTTTGTAGAAGAAAAAGAATGATAGAGACGAAATGTGTTGTTTTAGTGTTTCTGTAGGTAACTGCGTGCTGCTTTTATTGTTGAAACCCACCACGTAGTGTTACTAAGTTTCCACTGAACGATGGCGTGTTTTGGGTATGGAAAATTATCATGCCGGCCCAAATAGAGTTACGAATAGACAGGCCTGTAAAAGAGTTCATGTTAAAAAGAGTTTCTTTTTCTATTTTTGGTAAGATATGGTATTTATGAGAGAACTTAAATATACATTTTAGCAATATAGAGTACAGGAAAAGAAGATTAAAGTATTTGTTAGACATCTAAGAAGATTAAGTGCAAGTTATCTTCATGGTTAAAGTTTGCCTAGCTTAATATTGGTGGAAAGGATGAGATATTGAGATCTGTTGTATATGTCATTAGTGTTCAGATACTATTCAGTCAGTCTTGTTATGAAAGGAATCGTGCAAAGAAACCAACAGTAAAATATCTTATATCTATATTTAGATCATTTTGCTATGTTCACGTCACGTGTTTCACGCTCAAAAAATCAAATTGCTATCTTTTTTTCTTTCTTAGAAAGGCTTAAATTTTTTCTATCTTGAGACATGCAAATACATAATGTCTCGTGATGTGATCTTTGGTAGAACTTCTCATATAACGGGCTAGGCCACCTCAGTCTTAATTGAGCAAGAAGTTCTTCAAAGATCGATAGGTTAGTGCTAATAAAGTTTCTTTATAGTTAGTTATTGCATATTTAAAGTACAAAATAGCATACTCGAACACGTACGTGGCACATACGAAAACCTTTCAGTTATGCGATATGACTCGTCTTTGAATGTCTAAAATGCTTATAATCATATTCCTACAATCTTAAAACATCTCTTTTCTGTAAACAAATAGTCTTTTCGATTAAATATCTTGAGACACAGAGATACATCATGTCTCGTGATGTTATATTTGATGAATTTTTCTCATATAATTGGCCACCTCCTCAGTCTTAATTGAGCAAGAAGCTCTTCAAAGATCGATAGGTTAGTGCTAACAAAGTTCTTTATTAGTTATTGCATATTTAAAGTAAAAACAGTACACTCGAACACGTACGTGGCACATACGAAAACCATTCACTTATGCGATATAACTTGTCTTTGAATGTCTAAAATGCTTATAATTAATCCTATCTTAGAACCGACATACAATCTTAAAAGTTGTATTTGTAAACAAATGATTTTTTCGATTAAAAGATCCCGATTCTTCTGACAAATCTACTATAGCTCTGCTAAAAGTTGACCTTTAACTGCTTTCACACAAAAACAATGTGAAAACGACAAATTGTTTTTTGGACCATCTTTTTGATCTACCCGTACGTGTAATGTTTCTTACTTTCTTTAAACCTTTACCACAAATACAAAGAAACTGGAATTGTCTCACTAATCATATTTTGTTGTAATCTTTAGAGTTAACTTTCCAATAACAGTAACTTATAACCTCATTTCTCCTACGAATATTTTTAAATGGCATCATAATAATCATAGTACTAGCTTCGTACGTAAGAATATGGTACTACAGCTTTATGTGCACGAATCCTTCGTCAAACTTGTAAATAAATTAAGAAGAAAATGTCACAAATCCCAATAACTCCACCGACACTACTTTGGAAAATGAAAAGAAGAAAAGTTAAATCAGAGGTACATCACAAAAAGTAGATTACGAATAAAGCGAAATACTATTATTGGTTCATATAAAGAAGAACATGAAACAAATTTCTTTATAGTGTTTACAGTTACAGCTTCGAATGGACAACCAAATATTGGAAATGGCTACCATTTACAAAATACAACGTTCCTTCCTTATTGGTTCTCTTAATCACAACATTACACGTAAACATCTCTATATTTTTTTAATTATTATTTGTATAAGAAGAAAAAAAGATTAAAGGAAAAATAAAGGATTTAGAGATAAAGAAGTCAAATTCACATGATGGAACAGCTCTGTGGATTCTCTTCGCTGAAGTAATCACATCTAGTGACGTGGCATTGTCTATAAGCAGGTGGTGGTGGTGGGCAGCCCCCACCCCAGCTCTCGTAGACTGGTCGTCCATAGCACTCGTAAGGCTGCGGCGGCATTCCATATCCATTGAATGCTGGCCCTCCGTATCCATCGTAGTAGGGCCCGCAACACATTGCTGGCTGCCCTTGCGGCATCATCGGGATCGCTTGCGGTGGCGGTCCCGGCTGCTTCGGGGCAGGTGCGGGAGCTGGAGCGGGAGCGGGTGCGGGTTTGGCTGCGGGTGCTGGTGCGGGAGCTGGAGCGGGTGCGGGTTGCTTCGTCTTTTCGGGTTCTTTGGGCTTTTCTGGCTGTTTGGGCTTCTCTGGCTCTTTAGGCTTTTCAGGCTGTTTTGGCTTTTCAGGTTCCTTAGGCTTCTCAGGAGCTTTAGGCTGAGCATCTTTAGGTTTCTGAGGTGGTTGTTGGGGTTGTGGCTGAGGAGGCTTGGGTGGCTCGACGATCTCAATGGTCTTTATCGAGCCGCCGCCTTTGGAACAGAGTTTGTCCATGATCCTCTCAGGACTACAGCAAACCACCTTGATGATAACAATGTTGGACTTTTCATCGAACAATTGGTCTCTTATTTCTCTTGTTCCCAATCACACAAGTAAATCCACTCAGTCCATTTCCAAACAAAACCAATCAAAATCAAATTCACCAAAAAAAAGTTAAGAAAAAGAGAGAAGTAACTCACGAGGGAACTTGCAAAGAACCTTCTTCACTTTCTTGTAACATTTGGCACAATCAAGATCCACCTTCAACTTCATCATAGTTACCTGTTTTTCAGATATCAACATCACTAAATCCTCTGCTTCTTCCATAGTTTGCTTTTTTGATAAAAAATTATATGTACTAATGGATTTGACGTTTATAAGATCTTATTACTGAAAGAAACAACAAAAAAGGGAGCAGAAGAACAGATTCGACCTCTGACACAAAATAGAAAAAGAGAAGAAGAATCTGATCTCTTCTTTTCTTTTCTTACTTTTTTTGGGGTTTAAAGAGAATCTGATTTCTTCTCATAGTTTCTACAAAGTAGCCAACTCTTTTTTTTAATCCACACAAAACAAACAAACATAAACCACATATACAAAAACCTCCTCAGGTTAATAATAAATAAAGATTGAATATATCCTCAAGACCCACATATTAAAAACACAACTATAATAAGAGAATACCATTAACTGAATAAGAAGAGAAGAGAAGAAGAAAACCTTTTCTTTGCCCTTCTCGGCCATGGCGTCGAATGAAGAGCTGAGATCTGAGATCTGAAAATCTGACGGTGGCTTTAGCTTAGAGTCTACTTCAAGGGAGAGAGAGATTGGGTGGTGGTGAGAAATGTAGCTTTTTATAATACAGTCTCATATCCCACTGTCACCAACCACGTTTTGACACGTGTTTTTAGTTGGCGTCGATTTTGATTAATCAAAACTTTTTTCTTGATTTTAAAAGAAAAACAAAAATGTTAGCAGCCAGGTACAATAATGGAATCACCAGAACCCTTTTCACATCTCTAACTTTCATAGTTGCCATTATTTGACTTAACCCAATCTTTCTTTCTTTATTTGTCACCAAATGAAATTTACTGCTTATCCTAAATTCAATGTTTCTTTACTAGTTTAATACATTAACATGCAAAAAATAAAACTAAACTATTTATGGAAGGAGTGGGGCGTGAGTCGGCATAATTCAATTTCTCAATCATTCTTCCTTCAACGCAACTCTTTGTCTCCTTCTACACTTTTTTTTTTTGTCTGTACTAATTTGCTTAATTAAAAATTGTAAAGAATCTTTGTAATTGTTTCTCTCCAGCTCGATTAATCAACTACTCCAATAGTCCAACTCCCACATCACATGCTTTGTAATCATCTATATATAGAAGAAACAGGTTAATTTGTATGCGTATCTTATAATATTTTCACTAACGAACAAATTGAGCAATCATCATCATCATTAATTCTTCATACGTAAGAAGAAGATAGAAGGAGAGAAAACAACAAGAAATATAGCTGGAAGATTCGTCACATGCAGTTTAGTTGGTAGAATAAAACACTTTATATTTGGGAGTTTTACAAAAGCCAATAGAAATCTTTTTTTTTTTTTGATGAATATTGGTATATGAATTTTAATAGATGGGTCATGAAACCTAATGGGTATTTCGAAGTACAAAAACATAATTCTTAATGGACTTCATTCTTTAGATCAGAATCTCCAATCCTACTCTCCAGGTCCAGTAGGCCATTTCACATTCTTTTTGAATAGAGAAAATTAAGTCTCGGTGGTGGATGTACTAACCCTTACAAATTTTACAATGAATATAACTCACTTTGGAAGCGATATGAGGCCAAAAAGATTAATAACTAGGAAAGGTTCACTTGAAAGCCAAAGGATATCCCCCTCAAGTTGCTGATACTGCTGGTCGTTGGCCTTTGTATCAGTACTCAGTTGTTGTTGACAGAAATGTCGAAAAGGAATCCACGATCATGATAGAAATATCGATTGTAAACCTAAACTGTTTTCATTTTCTATGAAATATTTACATTTTTAGCAAAAAAATTGAATCCACGTCATGAGGTTTAAACCAAAAGAGGATCATATCCTACATTTTACAGCTAAGAACGTTCTGAAATAAAACTGATTATGTACTTAATATATAACTTTTGACATTATTGTCTGATTGAATCTGATGAGAATTTTTTGGTTTTCAGCTGAAACGCTCGCGTCTTCTAAGTCATGAGGAGGCCCAATGGCACTTACGGAGGAGAACATATGTATTTGACTATTTTTATAATTACATAGGTATGCAAATGTTTGACTGTTTGTAACATGATTTCTTGTGGAAATTTATGTAAGAAATCTTAATCTTTGAATAATTGACCGTTTGTAACATGCTTTATTCAGTTTCTCTTCATACATTATCATCAGTTTCTATTTATCATAAGTAAGTTAATTAATAAGTGGGTACATATCATCCATATAAGTAACATTGGCAATAATGGGATGATATCATTGTTTAGTTTAGACTTAGAAGATGAGAAGTACATCTTGTGTGAGGTCATGCTAATAATCTACTATACAATACCCCATCACTTGCTCTCTTATGTAAACTTCCAAGTTCCACTTAAATCTGCTATCTAATGCTATTTTTAGCTGCTTAACATGTACATTTAAAAAAATGTTTAGTTATATGTTTTCGACCGTAATGTTTTCTTTGTATAAATCAATTATTTGCAATGTAGTAGATCTAGTGGGAAGTATACGATTTAGGCGAAACAGATTGACAAGAATATATAATACTGAAAGAGACACACAGAAATATACAAAATAAGGAGTCGTCTCTGCTGAAAATTCAAAGAGAATTAATAATGAGATCGGAAATCTATTGGGTCCCAATCGCAACTCAAAAGTTAGGAAGACTTTTGATAAGATTCTGTCCTTTTGATGTGATTGCCAAGATATAGCATTCTACTTTGTGTGGCTCCGAGACATGTACTACTTCGATACTTTCTACCCTATCTATATCCATTCACACATTACAAATTTGATTGGTAACTATAATTATTCTTTTTTGTATGTAACAAAGTTGTGGTAAACAGAGATAGTACGGAGTTGTTGATATCTCACTAAACAAAATTTTGTACCTCTAGTTTTGTACCGCCACTATTTTGTGACGGCAAGAATACGACAATTGTATTTTAATTTTAGTTTTAATTTTCAAAAGTGTATAAAACTGGAAGTGAATATATTGTATCATAACTATTAAACTATACTTTTTTAATACATTAAAAAAAAAGTTTATTTTATCGTACCACAATTTTTATTCATACTCCATATATCTCTTACCCTATCGTTTAGTGCCTCTAATTGCACCATCATCGCTTATCCCCAAAAGAAGATTAACGTTTCATGTCACCAATTTGATCCGACAAGATTTAATCTTAAAGTAGCATCTTTCACCTCAAGAGCATGTTTGATGGAACTATATACATATATATATTGAAAATGTAAAGTTGGTCCGAGAACGACAAGCACTTCAGACAATGAAAATGTTTAATGGAATGGAAGAAATTCGTTTTGGTCGATGCAGAACCAAGCCCGGCCCGCATGGTAATGTCTCGTTCACTATTTGCTTTGACGAAAAAAGTTATGAATGGTCCAAACGAAATGATTGCTGTAACCTGTAAATTTGGTAATGCGTAATCATTCAATTTATGGTTTGTGAACAAACAATGTATACATATAGTATTGGTTTTAAATTTCATGTACTAATAAGGAAAAGAAGGAGAGAAACGATGAAAATATAAAAAGAGGCTTTTTAGGGTTTAAGCCTTTAAGAGAATAAAGGGACAAATAACAATAAGGAAGTGTCGTTTTCTGTGTGGAAGGAGAATAATGAATAGAGTGTGGGCATTGTGTATTGTGTCATTCTCCTAATTCCAAATTCATTGCTTCAAAACTACTCAAGAATCATATTTGCAAGTAGTGGTGTTTGGCTCTACAACGTTCTCTCTTTACCATGCCATGGAATTATTCCTTGAAACAGAAAAAAAGAGAACAATCATCAATATTCCTTTTGTTAAAGATCTTGATCATTGGGTCTCCGTTAGACTCTCACTCAAGTCTCACCAATCAGCTAAAGATGAAATTTTGATAATCGTTTTTTTAACGCTTATTAAAACCCAAGAGAGATTCATGCATGTTATAATCCTTATTCATATAAGTTTTCAATGTAATATGTTTTACACGTCACTGAATTTGGTAGAAGTTTGTTTATGAACTTTGTTGCTCAGCTAACATAGACTGTGTTTTTCCCCCCTTACAATATCTACCCAATCAATGTTTTCTTATACTAGTCAGGACGTTTTTTAACCAAAACGATTGAACTTTCAGACATATCACTCTCTTTTGTTTTTGTGCAGATAGATATATCACTCTCTAATCCATATTAGTTCTCTTTTACTTTATTTTATTTTATTTAAGAACAATTTAGTTTTTTATTCATCTTTATTCCATGTCCTAAGAATCGAAGTGAATAGTTAACAGTTTGTTTTAATACAATAATATTAGTTGCCGTCGTTTCTTCTTTAAATCACTGTTTTCTTTGGACTTTTTACGGACAACCAATAGAAAGTGCAAAGAAGCATATTCAAAAGTTCAAAATCCATTCGGACATGTCCACGTGTGATCTGCCACTCTGTAAAAATTCCACGTTAGCATGACGGACACGTGGATATAGTTATGTTCTGCGCACACCACGAGCTAACCACACCTAGGCAGCACGACCTCCGTCAGAATACTAACGGCCGTTCTCTTCCACTCGCGTAGTTCTCAAGCAAAACACTCACGGCGTTGGAAACGTGGAACGTTGCGTCCTAGTCCAGTGTCAAAAAAACGGGACCACATGAGACAAGCTTTGATCTGGACAGAGTTCTGAGTGTGTCAGACCTTCAACGGCACGTGCGTCTCACACGCGTGGAAAATATAGGAAAGCAAATCCATTTGGAACCTCCCAATGTGTCTTGCAGATTTCATCTTCCTTTTTCTTTTTCCTTTTTACCATACTCCTCTTAATAACATTGGTCAAAGATCAGTATATAATTAGTTGTAATTATATGAAAAAGATATTTTAACATGGGTTTGCGTGATAGAGCGACACGTGGATAAACTAACGAATAGGAGAAAAGGGGTAATAATGTAATTTTGTAACAGCATTCACTTTCTGCCAGTAGTTCCACTGTCTTGTCCTTTGGTTATATAAACAAGAACAACGCAACTTTGTCTGGTACTTCAGAAGAAGAAAGAAAATGGACGCGGAGAAGGCTACTGATAAGACTAATGTCCATCTCTCCTCGGACCATGAGCGTTGTCCGGTGGAGGAAGTGGCTCTTGTTGTGCCTGAGACGGATGATCCAAGCCTACCGGTGATGACATTCAGAGCTTGGTTCTTGGGTCTGACCTCTTGTGTTCTGCTCATCTTTCTCAACACGTTCTTCACATACCGTACGCAGCCACTCACCATCTCAGCCATCCTCATGCAGATCGCTGTTTTGCCCATCGGCAAGTTCATGGCTCGGACTCTTCCCACCACTTCTCACAACCTTCTTGGGTGGAGTTTTAGCCTCAATCCTGGTCCTTTTAACATCAAGGAGCATGTCATTATCACCATCTTTGCTAATTGTGGCGTTGCTTACGGTGGTGGTGATGCTTACTCTATTGGGGCTATCACTGTTATGAAAGCTTACTATAAACAGAGCCTTAGCTTCATCTGTGGTCTCTTCATCGTCTTGACCACTCAGGTTTACTATCTTTCTCCCTTTTGGAATTTACAATTTTGTCAAAAAATCTGTTAATTGACCAGAATGGAAATGAATTTTTGTAGATTTTGGGTTATGGTTGGGCTGGGATTCTGAGGAGGTACCTTGTTGATCCTGTTGACATGTGGTGGCCTTCAAATCTCGCTCAAGTTTCTCTCTTCAGGTTCTTAATCCAATCTTGATTCGTAAATTAGCTGCAATGCGAGAAAAGTTGATTCCTTTGAAGTTGAATTGTTTTGTTTTTGTGTTTTGTTTCAGAGCGTTGCACGAGAAGGAAAACAAGTCTAAAGGCTTGACGAGGATGAAGTTCTTTCTAGTAGCTCTTGGTGCTAGCTTTATTTACTATGCACTTCCAGGCTATCTATTCCCAATCTTGACTTTCTTCTCATGGGTTTGTTGGGCTTGGCCAAACAGCATCACGGCTCAGCAGGTTGGTTCAGGGTACCATGGCCTTGGGGTTGGAGCCTTCACTCTTGACTGGGCTGGCATCTCTGCTTACCATGGTAGTCCATTGGTGGCTCCATGGTCCTCTATCCTCAACGTTGGTGTTGGTTTCATCATGTTTATATACATCATCGTCCCTGTTTGTTACTGGAAGTTCAACACTTTCGATGCCAGAAAGTTCCCCATTTTCTCCAACCAGCTATTCACTACTAGTGGCCAGAAGTATGACACAACCAAGATCTTGACACCGCAGTTTGATCTGGATATTGGTGCTTATAACAACTACGGGAAACTTTACCTCAGCCCTCTTTTCGCACTCTCTATCGGATCCGGGTTTGCGAGATTCACTGCAACACTAACTCATGTGGCATTGTTCAACGGCAGGTTAGTTAGTTTTGTCATTCAGTTTTGTTGAGTAGCAAGGGCACTGTGAGAAGAGAATCATCACTTGGTGTGTTTGTGCAGGGACATATGGAAGCAGACTTGGTCTGCAGTGAACACCACGAAGCTGGACATCCATGGAAAATTGATGCAAAGCTACAAAAAAGTGCCTGAGTGGTGGTTTTATATATTGCTGGCAGGAAGTGTAGCCATGTCTCTCCTAATGTCTTTTGTGTGGAAGGAGTCAGTGCAGCTTCCATGGTGGGGAATGCTCTTTGCTTTTGCATTGGCCTTCATTGTCACACTCCCTATCGGTGTCATTCAAGCAACTACAAATCAGGTTACATACTAGTTTATATATAAGACAATGCCTCTTCCAATAACACATGCTCATATCTTTTTGTGTGTTGTTTTTTAAAATGCAGCAACCAGGATATGATATAATAGGGCAGTTCATTATCGGTTATATCCTGCCTGGAAAACCCATTGCAAACCTGATTTTCAAGATTTACGGGAGAATCAGCACAGTCCATGCTCTCTCATTTTTGGCAGACCTTAAGCTTGGCCATTACATGAAAATCCCACCGCGCTGCATGTACACGGCTCAGCTGGTGGGCACTGTGGTAGCTGGTGTGGTGAATCTGGGAGTGGCCTGGTGGATGTTGGAGAGCATTCAAGACATATGCGACATCGAAGGAGACCACCCTAATAGCCCCTGGACTTGCCCCAAGTATAGAGTGACGTTCGATGCTTCAGTTATTTGGGGGTTGATAGGACCAAGACGGCTCTTTGGACCAGGAGGCATGTACCGTAACCTTGTCTGGCTCTTCCTCATTGGAGCTGTCCTGCCTGTTCCCGTGTGGGCGCTGAGCAAGATCTTCCCAAACAAGAAGTGGATCCCTCTCATCAACATTCCAGTTATCTCCTACGGCTTTGCAGGGATGCCTCCAGCCACTCCAACCAACATTGCCAGCTGGTTGGTCACAGGAACCATCTTCAACTACTTTGTGTTCAATTACCACAAGAGATGGTGGCAGAAGTACAATTACGTACTCTCTGCAGCGCTCGATGCAGGGACCGCGTTCATGGGGGTGCTCTTGTTCTTCGCCCTGCAGAATGCTGGACACGACCTCAAATGGTGGGGCACTGAAGTAGACCACTGCCCTCTTGCCTCCTGTCCCACGGCTCCTGGAATCAAAGCCAAAGGCTGTCCCGTTTTCTAAGCTCAGCAGAATTGATTAGATTCAAACATAAAAATTCACATGTTTTGCCCTTTCTATTGCTTCTTTCTGTACAGCCTTCTACTGTTAGATAGTGGCCATCAGAATGCAATAAACTCTACCTTAGATTCATTTGAGAATGATAATGAGCTATTGAGACATCTGTCATCTTTTGCTTTTTCACCGATATATAGTTGATCTGCAGATGCTTTGTTACACAAGTTGCAGAAGCATATGATCATCTGTCACAATCACACATGACTTTGCTAAATTTGAAAGCAAACAATAATTTAAAAGACTGGCAGGTGACAACTTTTTGTGAAAACTTGAAAGCCCCAAAACAAAACCATAAAAAAGATTTGCCGGTTTTACAAGTGAAGTCGTTCCTGCATTCTTCTATGCTAAAAAAAAAACAGATGATGAAGTCTTCAAATCAAAAGATTACACAGACACTGACTGAATACTGCATCTTCATTCTGTTGGTAAACCTTATTGACAACTTTTAAAGACAACAAAATTCGCTGTATCGAGGGAATACTTTGCCTGGAAATAACTCTCTTCGTGTGTCTCCTTTCTATATAGCCTCACCCATACTCCATGAGTTAACGTTTTAACACCAAAATAGATAAGAGCATGCCGAGGATCCACATGCTAACTACCCATTGGAATTGCATCATCTTCACTCACCTCTGCAGGGATTTGTAGAGCACCACAGTTACATACTTTGCTAGAAATCGGTGAGTGGAACCAAGCGCAACCACAGAAGGACCACTTTTGCCCTTCTGCATGTAAAGATGATTGAGAATGACATGCTGAGGTCTCGGCAGCGGAGATGGAATGTCAGGATTGGCTGCCGGCAAGTTCAGCAGTGTCATTTGTAGGTGCGGGGGAACCACAGGCGGTTCTTTAGAGTAGTCCTCAGCTCCGAGAAGCAAGTTGCTGTAACTATTCTCTGGAGATTGCGGAGGCTCAAACCCAGATATGCTTTGAATGTCTTCAGGAACATAGTCCTGCATAACATCAAAGTATCTCTGCTGTTTTCACACGGCAAAATCGAAAAAGGAACTACAAAGCCTGGTTTTTTAACTTGCTAATCAACATAGATGTCTTTCCCATTCCCTATAACCCTGATTTAGCAGTTCCAGTAGTCTCTCATTAACCGTTTCATTTCTCCACCAACCAACTAACCAATTCGAAAGAGAATGGAGTTACCTGAAGATCCAAAATGTTGAAAGTGTTCCCAGCATCATCTCTAGCTAAAGGGAGCTCAGGGGCATGCCTCCACTGTCCATCCACAATGAACCTGTACTCATAGACTCCTGAAGGTAACACTTTCATGATAGTGAAGTCCTTCCCAGATCTCTGCAGCCGACTTCTGATCAAACCCCCCAAAACAACAAACAACAAAGATGAGCTCAGATTTGAAATGATGAAAGAAGCCATTAAATCAAAACAAACATTCAGCTAAAAACCTTGTCTTCCAATTATCCCATGATCCCTCCACAGCAATCTCCTTGCCTCCATGACACCAAGTGATCATCGTAGGGATTCCTTGTTCGTTAGAAGCTTCTTCATACAACGAAGATGGCGATTGCATCCACGAAGGATTAGGGATATGAATTTCATCAGGTCTTTGAAGTGGAAGCACCGGAACCTAAAAAAAGACACAAACTTTAAAAGCTACAGATCTCTCTCTTTCATCACATCCTCCAGATTAAGACATCGAATCTGAAACCAAAACAAAAACCTGAGGAGCAAACATGAGAGGAGACTGAGTAGCTCGAGGGCTATGAGGAGGAGATTGACCCATAAGCTCAGGAGGAGCGACATGGTTACCATCAGAAGCAGCAGACATAGCTTCACGAGAACAAATCTCAGCGTCTTCGTCTTCAACAGCAGAAGCGTTGTTACTATTCGCTTCTTCTCTCGCGTTCACGTTACCCATATCACACAAACAAAAGCGATAAAATCTAATCTCAATCTCTTCCTTATTAAAAACTCTTTTTTTTTACCGCAATCTGAGAAAAAAGAGGAAACTTCTCACCAGATCTCACCACAAATTCATCACTTACACAACATACTCGATTACAAGGACATGCCCGGGTTTAAAGATTGGTGCTTTTTCCCGTAGAAATTGATCAAAAAGAGTAGTAGGGACGGAGAAATTGAGGGCAAATTTATAAAAAGCCTTCCTGAGAGATCAGAAACTACAAACAAAAAAAGCAGGAAAGAGAAAACGAAAAAAAAAGGACCAATCTTTGATTCAACTGAAGCAAGACTCTCTACTCTCACACAAATTTCTTGCTGTTGTTGTTTGTCATAGCATCAATTGTTGTTGTTCCCATACCACTCTCCATCTTCCCCCACTCACATTTTCTGCTCTCTCTTTACTTTCATCTCTTTGTTTTTTCTTTATTGCATTTATTACCCTATAGTTTGATTTGGTTGAATTTACCCCCCAACACCCCACATTTGGTCTCAGTCTAATCAGTGGTAGGCACATCAATGGTCATCATTCTCACCAATTATTAGATAGATGTTGTATTCAATTCATTAACTCACTCGTTTGGTAATGCTCTATGTTTCAAAAGATGTAAACTTTGAAGTGGCCAGATTTATGTTTTTGTGGTCAATGTCTTTCTTTTCCCACCAGTTGAGTTTATGGCTATATCAAGTTTTCTGTTTTGGTTGATATTTGTTTTCCACCACTCAACTATTCCTCATAGATGATGGAAACATATAACAACCAAGATAAGAGATAGAGATAGAGAAGGAAATAATCCTTGAGTACATATAGAGAGAGCCTAGCCTAGTTAGTTAATATCTGTGATTCAGAGTGGAAGTGAGATTGTGATGGTCTTGCAGTATAAGCCTGTGCTGACTTGGGAACACTTATTTCAAACTAATCCCAACAAAACAAACAATAAAATTTACATCATAAAGTTGAATGGTATGTTGTTTGGTATATAAAAAAAGAGGAAGCAAATTTAACATCTTTACCATTCACTTTTGATTGGTTCGTCTTCAGAATCCAGAGACTTTTGTTGGTTTGGCCGTATCAACTAGAAAAATTGAACCTCTTATATGCGAGAAGTCGCTTGTGTTCTTGGAACCAACATTTATCTTTTGTCTCGTCAGGTTTACAAAGCGCTTCTTGGAAGCTGACTCAACAGCTTGCTGTTAAATAATTACAAAGGACCTGTGAGGAGGAAGAGGTCAAAAAGAAGAAACAGAGAAGATCAACAAAGTTTGACATTGAAAAACATAGATAGTTGGTGGTCAGAAGGGCTGGATTCATTCTTTGCCAAAGCGTATCAACTTCACCTTCAGGCTTGTTTTGTGAATGTTATTCCCTAAAACAGACTTTTTTTGGTCTTCTGAATCTTGTTAGTTATGATGAATGAATCATAGTATCTTCCTTTTTCTCTCTCTCTCGAAATGTCAACTTGTTAGAGTGGTCACCAACTAAGAGTTGACTTATTTACGCCAACGAACTTGTAGATCCTTTCCCATGTCTCTGTAGCCAACAAAAACTTTTATGGAGAGAGAGAAATATCAGATCGTGGTCAAAAAAATAAACACTCTTGGAACAAGTCGTGATCTGAAGCTTCTTTACACGCTAACGAGAAAAAAAGAATAGGTATATTGCTTTGGTTCATCTTCTTCTCTTCTCTCAAAAAAGTCAAGACTAGATTCATTTGATGTCTCCATTGGATCGGCAAATTTATGTTCGATTCTTGATTTTTTTTCTTGATGCCATATGTTTAGAGGGTTTCTGTTGACATTCAATGGATTTAACCTTTTTTCTGTTTGTGGTAGGCATGGACATAGTGACTTTTGGGAGAGATGATGATGCAATGTTTAGATGGATTAAAGCACTTAGCCTTAATTCTGTTGACTTGTTGTGATGCTGATCCTCCCAAGGTTCGTCAGAACCCTAAGGATGTGGCTAGAGGCACTGTGTGTATGTGTCTACCCCTACATTTACTTTTACTATTTTTATTTGTCACAACCCCAACAATGGCTTTATGTACCAAATGCAGTTACAGTGAATGAGATTGAAGCTCTTTACGAACTGTTCAAGAGCATTAGCAAAAACGGGCTTATCGACAAGGTATGCAAGAATCCATAGTCGGACACGAGTACTATATCTCTCTGTTCCTCTACATTCACTAGGATCCTTTCAAATATATTGCAGGAACAATTTCAATTGGTACTATTCAAAATGAACACAACGAGAAGCCTTTTTGCTGATAGGGTAAATTAGATAGACTTGTAACTCACTTATATGAGTTTCCTTGCTGTACACTCATACTTCAAGCTTTGCAGGTGTTTGACTTGTTTGATACCAAGAATACTGGGATTCTAGATTTTGAAGCCTTTGCTCGTTCACTTTCGGTCTTTCACCCTAATGCTAAATTTGAGGATAAGATTGAGTGTAAGTGGTCGAGAGAGACTTGACCTTCTTTTTTTTTGTCATATCCAAACCTTGGATCAAGCTCATCTTTTGTCTCTGCAGTCTCTTTCAAGCTGTATGATCTGAATCAGCAAGGTTATATAAAGAGACAGGAGGTGAAGCAAATGGTTGTGCGGACTCTAGCTGAATCTGGCATGAACCTTTCTGATCATGTGATTGAGAGCATCATAGACAAGGTGGGTTTGGTTGATCTCCTCCATTGACACTAACTAGGATTCTCATATTTAATCTTTGACAAGAGATGTAAAAACTGATTGGTGTGTGTAGACATTTGAAGAAGCTGATACTAAACTGGACGGGAAGATTGATAAGGAAGAGTGGAGGAGTCTTGTGTTGCGCCACCCCTCTCTGTTACAGAACATGAGCCTTCAACATCTCAAGTAAGCTAGCCATGTTATTTGCCTTATTATCTTCTTCGTGCGGGACTAACATGTTTTTGTATGTTGTGTTTTGTGTAGAGACGTAACAAAGACGTTTCCAAATTTTGTATTTCACACTATAGTGACAGACACTCCTAGTGAGCTGGATGGATGATCAGGGATGTGAAGAAAGACCAAAACCCTTTACAAGATCATTCATACTTGATTCTTATCTTCTTCTCCATTACTCTATTACAACCCTCCTCTTTATTTTTAATAAATACGTTCTGAAAGCAGCATTACCTCACATGTTTGTGTATCCGCAAACTTGTTCGGTTTATCTTATCTGTTGGAGTGTGCAAATTGATTCTTTTACTCGGCATTAGTTTTATTTTGTTGCTTCTTCTTTCTTTCTATCTAAATTTGTTAGTTGGAGTAAAATCCGGACAACCATATTTTACAGGGAACCCAAATGGCGAGATAGTTTTAACATGAGAAAGGAAAGATTCATGTGAATGAGAAACTGGTTAACTTGAATCTCATAGATCATTGTATACTTGGACATTTTCCCAAGATTAGAACAAACAATACTAGATCTCTCGAAAATATCTTCATCACAGTTGCAAAGAGCCGTGGAGAACCCAACTCTTGAGCTCAAAATTGTATCAGCTAGTGACGTCAACCATATCGAATATGTCACGGACAAAATGGACGTATACGCCGTCGTTTCAATCAAAGACAACACAACTCAACAGCAACAAGCGGCCAAAACTCCCATTGATATATAACGGAGGTTCTAATCCGACTTGGAATCACACACCGTTAAGTTCTCCGTCAACGAGAGAGAAGCCACGAAGCCCAATAATTATGTTAACCAGTGTAACGTTTTTTCACCCACTTAATTTTTTGGCTGGGTCTGCCTAACATTCTAGGCACAAGTTAAAGAGGTGATCAATTTTTAGAAATTATAACCCTAATGCTAACATGAATGATATATAAAAAGGCCGCAATGGTAGACTATAATGGCAACAACTCTGAAACAATGGCTAAAGATTGGGATTCACCGATTCATAGATACCAAAGGTAACTATGAACTCGTTTACGGTTTATCTCAACATGAATCCGTAGAAACAAATCAACAATCCTAATTTCAATAAAGTGTGACAACTAAATTCTTTAGCCGTATACTTTCTAATTCCATTTTGTTTGGTATAATGAGAATTGGAATGACTTTTGGTGAAAATGGTTACTACTTACTCCAATTCTTTAAGTTGGTTCAGGTGAGGTATCATCGTCTTTGGTCGTCCCAATGATTGACTCTTTTGTTATTTAAAAAGAAAAAAGGGACAGTAGAGTTGGACTCTTGTTGGACTTACAGCTCCAGCTCGACTTTTGCTTTCCTCTTGAGTAATCTTCACTTTTTCTCCCAACTGCTTCCTCTCACGGATCTCTTCCTCTCTGCGTAAAGACAAAGATTCATCCTCCTCTCCTCCTTTAGCTCCCCCACTCAGATCTACTTACTACTCCAACAATGTCCTTTTCCCATTTCTAGGTTTTCACAAATCCCCAATTCTCTCTAATGGCGTAGTAGTACCTCACATTGTATTAGATCTATCTCAATGGAGAACAACAATCTTGGTCTTCGATTTCGTAAGCTACCTCGTCAGCCTCTTGCTCTCCCTAAGCTCGATCCTTTGGTAATTAAACTCTCCTCAACCTTTATTCGCGTTTTCTCTCTCTTTTCGTTAATGTGTTTCTTCTCTTTTGTTTCAGCTTGATGAGAATCTGGAACAATGGCCACATTTGAATCAATTGGTTCAATGTTATGGCACTGAATGGGTTAAAGATGTTAACAAATACGGTCACTATGAAAATATTCGACCTGATTCTTTCCAGACTCAGATTTTTGAAGGACCTGATACTGATACTGAGACTGGTAACTATGATGCATTGTTTATTTTTATTTTTTTTGCTTTTGTCAATTATTGTACATCAATTAACTCTCTGCTTCTTCAGAGATTCGTCTTGCTAGTGCCAGGAGTGCAACTATTGAGGAGGATGTTGCCAGTATTTCCGGGAGGCCGTTTTCTGATCCTGGATCCTCTAAGGTGTCTTCTTTTACTCACTTCATTGCTCTGTTATATATTTCTCATCCTTTGGTTCTTACTTTGAAGGTGTTGCTTTTTTTTTTTTTTTT
>Ga0041059_1000146_pt1 | contig 43365 bp, 37 predicted proteins | sample AraColnosormetaG_FD_56232 | JGI IMG/M metagenome (GOLD analysis project Ga0041059, IMG submission 56232) | Arabidopsis roots microbial communities from North Carolina, USA - Col MF nosort | ecosystem: Host-associated > Plants > Roots > Unclassified | place: USA: North Carolina | collected...
ATGAAGATTTCCCAAAAAAAAAAAAAAAAGGATACATATGAAGAAATATGGATAATTTTTTAGTTTCACATCACATATCAGATCCAACACTTAAAAGCTTTGTAGTGGAAGTCCTATGAAATTGATTCTGATATTTCTTTTTAAAACAAACAAGTTTAGTTTTATTACTTTATTGTTTAATCTCATCAAGTATCCAAAGGCATTTGACTACTCCCACTCCTTGTAAAACCTAATTATTACATAAAACAATAATGATTCCTAAATCCAAGTTTATCATTCTAATTTTCCATAAGATGAGTCAAGAAGACTCTTATCTGCTAAATTCCAAGATGAAGTTTTACTCCAAAAAGAAAAGATAAATGCGGTGAAAACGAGATAAAAATTTCTGGAAGAAGAAAAGTAACCACCAAAAAAAACTGATGACTGTACAGAGTCCATAAGCAAAATCTTGTAATAATTTTGATGTCGAAAAAATGCAACACAACTCCTCCTAAGTGCTAAGGCCTGTAGTGATGTCCCATTAAGAATCACTTTCAAGTTTATAGGAAGGTAAAGGTTAAAGTTAAAAAGTATGGTTTTCTAACAATGAGGTATAAAATTAACACGTGCAGTTGCAATTTCAAAGACTTTGATGTCATATCATGAAAATATATTATAAGCAAATTTAGAAAGATATTTACAATCCAATTCAATTTCAAAACGTGTGTGTAAGTATTATATCCTTTCTTTTTATATCTAAGATAAGGTTACCCATATTTTGTAAAAATAACCTAATCAAGTAAAGATAAAAATAAAGAAAGACAAATTTACCTTTTGCTGTCCAGAGTTTTCCTCTTTCAGATGTAAATAATTATAATAAACTTTACATCTGGCGATTTTTGCTACATGCTGCTTAGCTAATAGCTAACTTTTCATTCACAATAGTTTATGGTTTCTACATACTTCCAAACATGTGTGAGTCTCTCAAAGATAGATATTGAAGAATACCTGAAATGAAATCTCTAGGTCACGAGACAATGACAATACCAGACTGCATGAGATGATGAAGCAGGAATAACAATATATATGAGTAATAGTTTAGAGTAAAATGGTTTTATGGTCGTAAGTTTCCTTACATCGTCTACTATGAAGCGGTCTATTCTACTAAGTTGCGGTTGTAACCATTCAAGTGAATATGCCAACAAATTTTGTTGTCCCGTTTGTAAAGACTGATAATCAGCTGCAGGGATGATAAAAAGTAAACTTTTTTGTTGTAAAGTAGAGAGAAAGCGAAAAACAGAGAAAATATTCTAACCTGATTTTCGTATGATGATCTTATGTGTTACAAATGCCTGCAATAAGGGTAGTGAGAAAGAATCATCCTTTGAAATAATCAATGAAATTTTGTAAATCCTGAAATGATTGTATCAAAAGAGATCTACAAAGCATTTCAAGAAGAGGCTCTAAGGGTTCACATCAGAATTTGACCTGCCAAGAAGAAGGCATGAATTCACGAAATGGAGGTTGCTGAGCTTTACTTGCAACATTCCCTGAAAAATGGTCGTTTGAGGAGACCTTCCTGAAATTTTTGGGAAGTTTGAGATGAAGCGACTATAGCAACAAAAAAGAAGCCGTATACAGAGCATGTGATTAACCAACTAACCGATTATTCTCATTTGCTGGGTACTTTTCTTCGTAAATTGTACCCTTAGTGGCAAGTACTACCAGCGAATGTACCAGCAGGAGCTTCTTCAACTCTTGCACTATCGTCTCCACCACATTCGTAAGGGACAAACTCTTCCTATATATCATGAATATAAGTCTCACATAAAAAGGATCAAACTCAAAGTTCCTCAAACTCTCTAACATGTTGAATTAAGTAAGCTAAAGACACAGAATCTAACTAAAGCAACCTTTATTTGTATAGAAACAGAGAAGCTGTCTCTTTACATACACCGTGTCAGTATTTTTGGGTTTCCTGAGTCTTTATGTAGATATCTTACCTGTTATGTGTCTCCAATGCCAATGATGATGATAGACGATCAGTCCAGTGAAAAGCACCAATGCTGGGGAAAAGATTGCAAAATAGTTAGCTCAAATTCTTCCTGTCAGCTTGCTAGATAGTAGTGTGCATAAAACCCTACAATGCATCTGCGAAAGTTACATTGGACTAGGTCATCTAGCCATATGGCATCAATAGTAGCGCCACTCATGTAAACCTTATCTAACCTATGATGGACTAGTTTCAGCATTTAGAGAATAAACAGTTCTGGAATGGTCCTGGAAGGAATCTTAGCATCCGTAGATCTAACTGAATCAGAAACTAGCAGAATTCAAAGACAAACCTGTCAATCATAAGCACTCCGACTTGACTTCCACACGCCTCCTGTTGTTGGATCCGGTAATGCAATGTCTGCAACACAGTGAAATACTGATACAAACTTTTAAACAGGGTCCTAGATTCCAAACACAAATCCAACAATGTGAGATACATCAACTCAAAACATTACCTTGAGACTGGACAATAGTTCAAGACTATCATAGCAACGAACATACAGAAACCTTTTCATGCATGAAGCATATAACTCCTCATCAAACACAGTCTTTGTCTTCTCTTCTGCAGATTTGCAACTCTTAACATTTGACTCCTCAAGTTGCCACCATGCTCCATTTCCTAACCCTGATACGCTAAAAGAACTAACATTTGAACATCTCAATATCGAAGCCTATGTATGATTGAGATTATCTCAATTTCATAAATTTGAAACTGACTGCAAAATCCAAAGCAAGCTAAGAAGAAGGGGAAAATTCAAAAGTTGCATACAGTTAGCTTGAAGAAGACGATGCTTGAGCATTTGAGATAACCGGAGAACATCAAAGCGACAATCCAAATCGAGAAACAAAACCAGTTTCCCTAATCCTCCATAGTGAATGCCGTTCCACGTTTTAGGAAGAATGCAACTGATCGCAGCTTGAATCAGGATTTGAGTTTTCGCTGACGTAGATGCGCCGGTGATCTCGACTACGTTCCCGGCGCGTAAAGGTACACGGTGAAGTGGCGGAATAAGCAGGAACGCACGGTCCTTAAGAACCCTTGATAACATCTGCTTCGCCGTCTCGTCTCCGCGAATCCAACTACGCGCTTCGTCATCTCCCATCGCTCGTCACGCGCTAGCCCCGGTGTCACTCTTCCGACGTGAAAGTCTCGGCGACTAGCCGGGGATAATGGTGAATTAAATATGGGCTTACAAGAGGAATGCCTTACTAATGGGCCTTAACTAAGTTATAATTTAGGCCCAATAGTATATATTAAATGTGGGCTTGCAAATTTCCCTTCATTTTATTTAAACAAAAATTTAAAAATTTAACACTTATCCAAAAAAACCTTTAATAGTAATACAAAAAATATAAGTTTAAAAACATTTTTTAATAAAAGAAAAAACAAGTGTTAAAAATCTAAATTAAATGTAAACCATATTGAATCTAGAACACCTCTTAGGGGTTTGGGTGATGTATCCAATTAGTTTACACCAAATTTAAAAATTTAACACTTGTCCAAAAAAAACTTTAAAGTTTTAATAGTAATATAAAACTATAAGTTTGGAGATATTTTTGAATAAAAGAAAAATAAATGTTAAAAATTTGTATAATCCTCAAAGAAATAGTTTGAATAGTAAAAAAGTTTTAGTTAAAATATAAAAAAGAAAGAATACTTAAAATGAAAATTAAGATGAGATAGAAATTGACCTGACTAATAAATTGGATGGACTTTGATGGGCTTTGCAGTTCTTTATGGGCTGAATTTTCTTTTCTTATTGTTGGGCTCCGTAGGGTTATTAAGATTGCAATCCAACCGTTAGTTTCTCCACCACCGTGACTGAAAACAAAACCTATGATCTCCGATCAAAATCCACCGCCTCAATCTTCCCTCCCTATCGCCATCTCCGTCGTCAATTGCCGGTTCTATCACGCAAAGTCCTATCAAAATCTCCGGTTGACTTGATCGTCTTCATAGCAAACGGCTAAAGCGAACAAAGACGAATCATGATTCATCACCGACCGTTGGCTTTTATTTCTGGAATGATTCTAAACGAAGAAGAATCTGTATCATCTTCCATCATGACGCTCTTCTCTTCTCTGGTTTGGTTGGTGTAGATTCTGAGAAGAGTAACGACAAATCAACAAATCAATCGTCGAACAAGTTGGAGCCGAAGATCAACAACAACTTATGGAATTCAAAGAAATTATAAACGAAATAGAAGTATAAATCGAAGAAGAGAATCGAAAAAAATCAAAGAATGAAATTGCATCTTTCTTTAACTCTCTCTGTCTATGTGTTTCTTGTTTCTCTGGTGTGTTTGCGACGATCGTCGTCTAACGGCTATAACGTTGAGTCTATTTATAAACTCATGTGTTAGGAAGTTTCATTTACATGTGTTGATTTCCTTTTTTCACTTCTCGGTTTATTTTGGCAATTACTAAACCATCAAAAAATAATTTAATTTAGTTACTTAACCGTCACGTAGCCTCCTCCTCTGTTCACTAAAAAGATTAGAAGACCAAAAAGAAGCAAAGTTTGAATCATTTTCTTAGATATCAGGCTTTCATAAGATTAGAATTTACAACCATTGAGACATGAACAAAAGTTGCTTGTCCTTGAGAGTCTGTTCAAGTCCAAAACTAGCAAAGCTCCCAAAATTCCTCTGTTGATACTAAGATGTACACTTCTTCACTCCTGTAGGACTAACACCATGAGATCATCCAAATTGTGAATTCATTTTCTTCAATATCTGCAGATCATGTGACTACCTTTTATCTTTGTTAAATTAATCAGTACCTTCTTTGGTCTGAAGGAAGGCTCCTTCAAAACACACATGAAGAACAAGACAATTCTGATCCTAAGGAACAAATAAAACAATCGCACACTTAAAATATGTATTGATTTTCACCAAAACAGGAATAATTACAAGTTGCAGTGAAGATTAACATATACACTTCTTCTGCAATATGGTGATTAGTAAAGTAAAACAAAGACGAGATCAAAAGTTTGAAACTTTTTCTCATAGAACATGATTTACAAGGTAAAAGGGCTTGGAGGAGACTCAATGATTGGAAGTTTCGACATGGTTACATTTCCAGTAATCACATTTTGCGCTATCGTGTCCTCCAGTGGGATTGGATCAACTCGCATTACGTTCTCCGGGATAACATTCTCACCATCAACTTTAGCAAGAACCTCAAAATGCATTCTCATTGTCTCAGGCTTTGTTCGCCACTCTGGAAAGCTTAAACCTTCAACATCTGCTTCCTTGAGCTTCTTTTCTATGCCAAAACCAATCTTCATAAAGGTTTGAGCAGCGACTTTCGCTTTTAACACCTTAAAGGAACCTTTCTCCTGAGCTTTCGGACCCAAAACAGAGGTCAATAGTTTCTCAAAGCCAAGTAAGTTAGCATTTGAGCCATTGATTGAAGTGATTGGCCACATGGTTGTAAACTCTCTTGGGGTAAGAACAGTAGTCATAGCGTTGGCACCAATGGTTGAGAGACTCCTTTTGTCTTTAGACATGGAAGATAATTCCACAAGTCCTGGAGCAAGACGCTTAAGCTTGAGTTTGTTGTCAGGAGATTGTGAAGTTGATGCAAGAGAAGTAGGACCAACAATGCGGAGCGAAAGAACTGGACTTTCTTGATCAGTCGAAGCACGTCGAAGCTGTTCAGCTAACGACAAAAGTCCAGAAGCAAACTCATTGGAACTCTGATTCAATGGAAGTGGCAAATCAATGGGATGACGCAAGCTAACAGATCTAGCTCCTTTAACTGTTACAACAGCACCATCTGCTAATATCACTTTCTTCAAAACACCAGCATCCACATCATACTGCATAATATTTGACACAACACTCAATAAACAAAATCAATTTCAAATTTTTTCAAAACATAAGTAAAAGATAACTTACTGGTAAAGAAAGGCGCATATTATTAGCATCTTGGATCCAAAGTTCCATAGGACCAGAAAGTTGAAACGGAGCTAAAACAGGTAACACATCATCACTAGATGTCTTCTTGTTCCTCATAGGAACCAAACCATTCTCAGAGGGTTGTTCTACTTGGAAAATTGGGAGATCAACGTATTCCCATCGGTTCACATCTTCAAGAAGCTTAAATGGGAGAACTTTATTGTCGATTTCTAAATCAAATTCGTATGAAACAGAATGTCCTACCAATGCATCCCTTATATCAAACCCAGAAACCTTGACTTCCTCGGATTGGAATCCAAGTCCCTTCACAATTGATTCCTTCAAATCCTATAAAAACCAGACATTTTAAAGAGAATTTGAAGTTAGGAAAGTGAAAAAGCTTATGATACTATATTAAGCAAAGAATCAAAATTTCATATTCTACGAGTTTCAAAAAGAGATTCTTTTGATTAAAATTTAAGACCGATAATGACACTTTCTTATCAATATCTATAAACGCAATGACAATTATAAAAAAGATGGTAAATTTCTTACGGAGATAGCTTTAGGGTAAGGAGGATTAGCATCAGGAGACGAAATTAAAGCACTAGAAGATGGAAAAATCGTGAATAAAATCAGAAACAGAGCTCCAACATAAACCAATACTCTGTGACCCATCTTGGATTGACCAAAAAAAACCAGGCCTTAAAAGAGTAAACCCTCGAGATTTATATATTGCAAAGCTGCGAGAGAATTATCACAAAGAACGAACGAAATTTGAGGCTTTGAAGGTATTTGATTGCGCAAAATTAGAAGGACCCAAATTTGGATCAGTGTTTTTTCTTTTGTTGTTGTTAAGACGGAATAAGAAGGTTGTGGATGGTTCTGGAGTCTTTTTAAATGGCGGGTTTTCACGGGAAGAGATGATGACGTGGAGAGTATTAGCCAATAAGAATGTAGAGACTGATGTGGCGCGAGAATAAACGATGTGTGACGTGGTGTTGAGTCACATGAAAACGGTTTTATGTAAACGACGTCGTGAAGCTAAGTAAAAATTACGTTAAAATAAAAGTATTGACAATGGCTTCGCCCGGGTTCGAACCGGAGACCTTCAGTGTGTTAGACTGACGTGATAACCAACTACACCACGAAACCTTTGCATGTAACATCAAAAATATAACATGTTATTGAGTAGCTATAATATTTTCTTGTTTTTTGGTTATATGTACAGTTACAACATAAGCTGGAACTATGGATTGTTTCCACAAACATGGGAAGATCAAACTCTAAGGTTGATGGTGCTTTTGGAGATAATGATCCAGGTAGGTAAAATGATTTTGGCTTCTTTATGGGTTTCATTCTCAGAGCGTAGCTTAATATGGATTCGTGTTTTTTATTTGTAGTTGATGTTGTTGAGATTGGTGACGTTCTAAAGGTTAAGCCTTTAGCTGCTTTTGGCTATGATTGATGAAGGAGAGCTAGATTGGAAGATTGTTGCGATTTCTTTGGATGCTCCTTAAGCTCTATCTTGTGAATGATGATGTTGAAAAACATTTCCCGGTATGATCTCAAAGAACCGAGATTCATGTCGTAATGGACTATTAAGTTATTTTTTCTGTAGAGAAATAGGGATGGTCCTTTCATAATTTTGCAAACAGTGAAACAAGAATATACAAATGAAGGTAATTTGACATTTGTTTATGTTTCAGCCACAATTCTATTTGTACAAGAAAGTAGATAAAGAACTGAGAATAAACCATAAAATTCTCACAGTGACCTTTTGAGTTTTTTTGTCTCATGCTTCCTGGAGAAGAGGCGCAGCGGTTGATTCTCTGGTTACTGCATCAGGCTCGGAATCTTCGTTATATCGATCCACACTATTCAGGAAAATCCCTGTAGAGTCACAAACACAACAAATCATTACCACATTATACTAAAAAAAGAACCATTTGAACTTTGAGATCCCGGTGTGGCTAAAAGCCTAACCTATGGACCAAATTGCAGCAGCTGGAAAGAGAACGAATGTAAGAACAAGAGAAGTCACTCTCCAATTGTTCACGTAGTCCTGCGTGAGTAAATGAGAAAACATTCTGAAGTTGGATACAGTGATGGCTCAAACTAATCTAGATGAATAATCGCGTTTAACTGAAGCTTAATTTGATTAAGACATTAGAGCTCTGAATCAAGAATTTTGTGGATACAGCTGAGAAACCAAACCTGAAGAACTCCAACGAGTGGTGAGGAAGGTACATCTCCAAAGATATGGATAGAGACAGTAGACATCGCCATTGCAAGTGGTCTCAGACTTGGTTTGACACAATGGAGAACTATGAAATTCACAGGACCCTAAACATCATGAAATAAATCAGAAGAGGTGGATTTGCAAAACATGAAGTATATGAATGGTGGAAGTCGAGATTACCTGTGTGGCAAAGACAAGAAGTTCACCAACAGCAAAAAGAGCTAAAAATGCATACATGCTCTTGAAACAGAAAGCAGCAAAGCAAAATATTGCTCCTATAAACGTTGAAACTGAAAGAACCTGCAAAATACAGAAAGAGGCGATCAAGTACTAGTTTTCCAAGATCATAAGTGGTAGGAATATATGTTTGGAATGTAAAATTTCCATCCATGTGCGGATAATTTGTCTTCCAAGTTGATGATCTTACCTTAAAAGCATTTGAAATTGTGGCATCCATGTAATCTAGAATCACTCCTCCTGATAATGTGCCAACAATTCCGCATACAACTGTGACCCCTCCAAATATCATATCAGCGTTTTCCTGCAATGGGATAAAGGCATCAAGAGATATACTTCTACTGTTCTACACATGGAAACGAAACGCTCTGGTAATATTTTACCATCTTGTATATGTTATAACCAGCCTTTGGTCCCCAATATGAATAGGCGCCTAAAACAAAGTTGTAAGCAATATACCCTGAGAAAAGAAGGAAAACAGTTGCAGGTAATCAATAAATCATACAAGAACACAGATGCTTTTTAATACATGACAAGGGAAAATGGTTACCAAGAATGTTTGTAACATAAACCTTATCTACCAAAAGCAATTTCAAATCTTTCATAACAGCTGAGAACCCATAACCAACTGGCAAAACGTTTAAGTTATCTGTCCGGGGCTTTCCTGTATCATCTGGAGCAAAACCTGAAGATACAAGATTTATTAGAAATAGCTGAACTCCATCAGGAACATAGGATGTGTGTGTTTGCAACTTCAGACACGCACCTTTCAGATGCAAGGGTTTGATGACAAAACCTAGAACAGCAAAAGGAAGCATAAGTATTGCTTCTCCCCAAAATGCTGCACGCCAAGGAAGGACACTCCCCACCTACAAGAAAACAGAAGGAGGGAATTGAGGTCACTGGAAGTGGGGTAAAACAGAACCATGTAATCAGAATCTCATGACATAGACAAAACGAATAACAAAAAGTAACTCACCACTCCACCATATACGTAGCCAAAAGCATAGCCTGTCGGAATGCACATGTAGAATACAGCAAGCCACGCTGATTTCTGGGTTAAACAAAAACAAAAGTGCCAATGTGAATAATCAGCTTCCTTCCTATAGACAATTAATTACCATCCTTTATCTAAAGCCATGGATTGAGAGAACAGATACATTCCAGAAGCAACTACCTGATCATGTGGGGCATTATCGTCGATGAATGGGGCAGCAAGACTTACAAATGATGCCTCACCAACACCAACAAACCTGAATAAGGTGAGAAATGTAAAACGAAGATGTATAGATTTTGAAAATAAAATATGAAAAGAAATAATGGAAGATCTAAACACTTACATGCGACAGATTGTGATGGACCAAAAATCAAACGAAAGACCGCAGCCAATCACAGCGAGAGTCCAGATTGACAACCCAACTCCGATAAGTCTAAACGGATTAACACTGCATCACAGAACAGTAAGTGAGATAAATAACCTTAACGATAATGAAATATAGATTCATATTCAATAAAATTGATGCTTTGTACTCAGAATTTTGGAGAATCCAGTCCACACCTCTTAGCTAAGGAAGCAAATATAGGAGAGGCAACAAGAAGCCCAACCATGAAAGCAGATGACAGAACTCCATCTTCAAAATTGCTCAAGTTGAAATCTCCCCTGTGTAAGTTAAAACAGATTCTCATGTTTTCACATAATATAATAGACGTCACACACTATACCTCGAATGGAGAATTTCAATACCTAGTTCTTTAATGGATAGAGGGAAAACAAATGGAAACTTACTGTATTCCGCTGCCAGATGAACATGTACCACTCGAAGTGCAAGAACCACGACTCCCATTGATACCATTACTTGCTATAGCTCCTCGATCTATATAATTGATTAAGTTGACAACACAAAACACAAAGAGAAGCCTGTAGAGATAGCCAAAAAAATAACCACAAGAATAAGATCATCAAATCAAATGTAAACAACTTCGATTCAACAAAAATGTATAAAACTTCCATAAATAGAACCAATTAGCAGATTTCAAGCGAATAAAGAAATTTTTTCCACTTCATTCACACTGTGAACTAAAAGCTTCGACATTTCGCCCAATTTTGCCAAAAGTTACGGTAATTTTGACCTGAGAGAAACGTATACAATGGAGAAACAAGAGAAATTACTTTTTGGGGGTAAACCATGAAGGCTCTGAGATCGGATCTTTGATAGAATCTGAGTCCCTCTCCATAATTCTAGGGTTTTGACCACGATCACCTTCTCCGTCAACATCCATGGCAAGCTCGGTTTTCTGAGAAACCCGAATTTTCGATATTCCATGAGGAAGGAGGGGTATTCTCGTAATAGTCGTTTGAAGAAATCAAGAAAAATAAAAAATAAATAAGTCGGTCTTCTTAAGTTTTGTTTTTTTCCCTCTTGATTATTTGGTTTTTAACTAATTTTGTACTATTTGTTTTTCAATTTTATATTTTTCTTGCAATTTTAGAGTTGCAGCCAATTCTATCTCGCTAAGCAATGATGCTAGAGGAAGGTCCATAATTCAACATATGCTTAACCTCGACTTTACACACAAAACCACACAAGCCACGCCGCGCTTGCATGCTGTAGCGACTGAATTTCTCCGAGTATCGAATGATGTAGCGGAGCTCCATAAGCTTTCTTCCAAGCTGACGTCAGATCCTTATCTTTTTGTTGAGTTTGTCAAAACAATAAGAGGCTTCCTCAGTGTTCAGACGGCCTTAGGACTATCCGGAGAAATCGATACGGTTTTTCTCCAAGTTATCAAGGGTTGGTTTCCCGATCTTATAACCGAGACATTCAGTTTTCTCATCGTGGTACGAATCATAAACCTTTTCAATAAAAGAGCAAATTCAAAAGTGTATCCTGATATTCTTCGCAGAATCGGAAACAATGCTCTCTACCTAACAAGGAATCCTCTTAGGGGAATCTGCCTAGTAGAAAAGGCGATTAATGTCCGCGACCCGGACTGTACCGTGTTCATCGCGTTAAAGCTTCATAGTCACTACGTTGAGCTTTCGTTTGAGGAGCTAGGAAGCAACATTGTGGAGAAGCTTCTCAGTGTTGGTGAGTCGGGAATTTGTGGAGTGTGATGAAGAGACGTTGGTGAGATTAGCTAAAGATGAATATGGGAATAAAGTTTTGAAAAAGACTTTGGAATTCGCGAAAGAACGTAGGGTTGATTTGTTTCGTGATCTCGTCGAGAAGCTGACGCCTTTGCTTGATCTATTGCGTGGATCTCAAGGAAATAACATTGCCGCCATCATCGACTTAGACAAAAGTGAGGTTAAGGATTCAAGTCTTTATGCTGTTGCGGCTTAATTAGTCTTTTTTTTTACATCTCATGAAAGTTTGGATGTTAAGGTGTTTATTTATTTATTCAATTTTATGAATTGATTAACCTCGTGGAGTTATTTGATTATCTCTTTGCGAGCAAAATTATGGGCTACGTTTGATGGAAATATTTGTGTGATAATGATTGTGCCTGCATAGGTAAAGTTCAGACTACCAAACAGAGCCTACTCTGAGATGTGTCTCCAAAGGATAACTATACAACTTGTCTCTTCTTATTTGTTTCTTAACACAGAGATGATTGTTGTTCGTTCATTCCTTAGAACTGAAACGGTCATATATATGCACACGTTTTTGGTTGGATCACTTGATGTAAGCTTCTTAAATACAGTAGCTTTCTGTACCAAAGCTGAAGAACCTGATCTAACAAAACTAGTTCAATACCAATGAAGTTGACAAAGACTAAGCTCAGTTTGGAATCACATTTGTTGATTTCTTTTCATCCTCTGGACTCAAAAATCATTTATCAACAATCTCCATCAGTATTTTCTCTGTTTGTATCTTCAATGATCATTTCGTATTCAGAACAAAACATAACGATTTGGTTTCACAAATCGAAAAACATGTTACAGTATTCTCAGCTAAAGAAACCAATGTATTCTCAGCTAAAGAAACATGTTACAGTATTGCAATGTTATAAAAGAAAATTGGAGATTCTTTCTACTCAAACCCAATGATTCTCTTCAATCCAGGAAACAAGCCAGAAAACGAAGACATAGACGAAGAAGAAGAAGATTCGATTGTTTTGTCAGAATCTAAACACTCTTGGTCAACCATTTCTTTAACAGATGTAATAGATAAAGGTTGAAAATCACCAGCCCATTCATCAACAAACTCTCTAACCAGAACCAATTTCTCTTCTTCTCCAATCTTGTTCCATTTTATCTTCATCTCATCTTCTTTCAAATCCATATGCCTACAAAACTCTGCCCACAGAATCTCACCGCTCTTCTTCATCGCTTCTCTTCTCTGCTCCGCGACTGTGTTCGCTTTCCCGATTTCTCTAGCCAAATCTGTCGCTAGCTCCGAATCGGTCATAATCTTCTTCTTCCTCTTCGGCCTCCTAATCCTCATCTTGTTGATGATGTCATCGTCTTCCTCGTCTCTCCTTATGCACTGGATTCGGGTTACGGGTCGGGTCAACAGATGGTGAAATTTGAGATTCCGAGAAAAGGAATTGTTTTGGGGAAGAAGATGAAGTAATCTCACCGACATCTCTGCTCTGCTCTCTGTCTCTCTTTTTCTCCCTTTGTCCCAAATGGCCAATCCTTTAGTATATAATCCGGTGCTAATCTTCATTATATTGGATTCTATATTCTTTTATCATCGACTAATCACAATTAGGCTCTAGTACAAAATTTGATTATTTACAACAACCGTTCAAACTCCAAAGATTGAGCCTTTTGAGATGTGGACGTAACCCTTAGTTTTAAAGGTGGAAACCTTTCGAGATATTTTAGAGCATCTTTCTATATGCAGATCCCCAATTGCAAAAACATTAACTTCATGGAAACAGTAGTTACAAGCAAGAGACACAATACAAGTTAAATGTTTGTGTTTTGAGAAGATGTCTTGGTAAAGGAACAAAATTTCATCCAGATATGAATCATTTACAGTTAAAACCAAAAGATGGAACCTTTCCGACATTTGAGCTTCCATATGCTCAAGCAAGTCTCTGTTCTCGACTCCTGATAGCGTCTTCACTCTGTTTTTAAGTTAGTGAGAATGAGTTCCGCTAATATATCGACCCATGTGTCAGGAACACCGGGTAGGCACCAATGCATACAGTCTTGTCCCCATATTGCCACCGCGTCCTGCTTCCCTAACCAGATCGCTGGGTGGGCATCTGCTCTGAATTCGCTTAGATGGGTCAGATCAAGTAACTTGATCTTTGTCGTTTGCAACTCATTCTTGATGATTTGGTTAATCTTTCTTGCTTCTTTGTTCACTCCATTGTTCCTGGGATCAAACCACAAGTCAAGCTGTCTAGGTCTTAGCATCAACATCATTTATCAGAATGCAATAGGATTAAATCGAAAGCGAATATCTTTGCCACCCATCTCTGAGGAAAGCCTAGAGAAAGACCAGACTTGCTTAGTAAAGCTCGTTACCATACCTGGTTTTCTTCGAGTGGCTTATCGAGCAAACAACTTCCATTCTGGTTCCAATCACCACCATAGAAATGCCTTGGTGATTGCAAACGCCAGAACTTAAGGGTCTTCGCAGGGACTTCTCTTTGGATATAAGAAACCATATTTTGAAGAACTAGTTCAAATCCTGGTAATATATCAAGAGGAGGATTTATCGGCTTTCCCTTTCGGTAGAAGACAAGAGGTGTCTCTTTAGGAAACTTATCGTAACCCCACCTAAACCCAAAAACCAGACCCAAATACTCATGAATAATTTCTTCACAAAGTTGTAAGCATAAAGAAAAAAAAAAGAAAATCCAAGGATATAATTATTACCAATGGCCAGAGTTAAATATGAGAACATCATAGAAGCTAGTGACGTTGATCCACTCATTTGCAGGAACATCAACATCAACTCGATAAGTTCCTTTCACTCCGTCTTGATTAGCTTCAGCAGAAGATCTCGCCTGCCACCTTTTAACATGTCAGTTTAGAAAAAACAAGGCTGGAAAAAACTCAACATATACACAAAAACATTATTCTTTCAGTTTCAACTCTTAACATAAACTGGAGAAAGGAGTTGATGTTCCTTATACGATTCTAAAACCACCTAACAAGCCTATAACCCAAAATCCTAAGATTCATCAAAAGTTTGATCCTTGAAGAGCTAATTACAAGATTTTAAACTATGGAAGTAAGCAATCTTACTGATATTTAGCGAGAAGAACAGCTCTGTGATAAGCAACAGTGACATTGAACTTAGGGAAGTAAGCTCCACGCCAAGCTTTTTTCTTCTTCCACTTAATAGCACTTGGATCAGCCACTCTAAGTATACACAAGAACGAAACCAAGAAATTCTCATTCAGAGAATCCCCAACAAACCCAACATTCTTGTTCCTCATCATCCCTAGAAACCGGGTCGGGTCAATTCGACTCAATCCACATCCATTGGGCTCCCATCTCCATGAATTGATAACATCCATATTATCTCGCTTGTTCCGTAAGCAATTCCAAGCGTTTCTGTGGAAAGGACAAGTCTCGTCGTACAACGGTTTCGGAGTTTCTGGATTGAAAACCCATCTGCCGGAGAAGAGATCGCACGGCGGAGGAGAGGCAATGTTTGAAGTAATCGGACGGCGGAGAATTAAGGAATAGAAAAGGAGTAATAAGAGAGAAAGGAGCAGAATACGTGGAAGAAGTGAAGAAGAAGATCGGAGCTTCGACGGCATCGTCGTGTAGATTCGTCTGGATCCCAACTCCATCGATTCGTCTGAAACTGGAGAGAATGACACTATAATCTCGCGGTTGAGCCGGTAATTTATTCCGGTTCGGTTTAATTTTATACGGTTTAAATTCTATAGTATTCGGTTTAAATCGATTTTGATTTAGAAGATAATTCATTTGGTTATCTACTGCAAACCTCAGAGTCTGATATACTTAAACTGAAAAAGAAAATAAAATGGATAAAGATAAGGATAATAATATTGGATGGTTCAAAATGTAAAACACAATTTTGGTTTCTTTAGAGTTATGGTTTTGGCTTGGTTCGTACGAGCGGACCCAAATGGTTCGTATACGTGGTTAGTATTATTGACGGCTCTCACCATTTTATTATTTTTGTAGAAAGCTTTTTAAAAAAATCGTTTTCATTGGTCCACTGCATGGATAATTAATTTATAAAAGTAATTAAAAAGAAAAACAAAGCCTAATCATCCAACTAATCTAATCACTTTCTGCTTCTTCGCCTACTTCATTCACATCTTCTTTCCTCTTCCTCCTTTGGGTTACTTCTTCGAATCTCCTGTGTAAGGTTAAACCAATGTGTATATATATTATATTTACGTTTTTATTGTATTCATCTACGTGAATGATTAGCTCTGTGAAACAGTGAAAGTATCATTTTAATCTCTACATTTTGTTTTTTGTGTAATAGTGAAACCATTGGCTTTTGATTTTGAGCGATTCTTCTGAATTCGATTGGTGTATGTATTTCCCTTCTTTTTAATTCGATCTTGGTGTCCTGATTTATATGTCTCCGATTCGGATTTTGTCTTAAAAAACGAAACTTTAGTTTTTGTTACAGTGTGCAATTTGCTTGTGAGTTTTTTTAGCTGCTATCAATTTTTTTTGCATCTATTTATCATATCCTAGTTGATGGTTTTTTTAAATCAGTGTTTGCAGAAATGGAGACTGGTGCTGGTATAGGTTTGTACCCTTTGCATCGCTGCAAAACCATTTACCTAGTGAGTGGTGTTATAATATCTCTTTGAGCTGAAATCTATATCTTTTGAAGGTTTCAAAAATGCTCTAATGTTTGCGTATCAGAATTTGGGGCTGATATTGACTACTTTTTGTTCAGGTGAGACATGCTCAGGGGATTCACAATGTGGATGGGGAGAAGAATTATAAGGCTTACATGTCTCATGACTACTTTGATGCTGAGTTGACCCAGCTTGGCTGGAAACAGGTCTATAGAGAAAAATAACTTCACTTGCATCTCTTTATCCAAAAAAAATTAATATAGATTCTCTTGGTGACAGGTAGATAGTTTGCGTAAGCATGTTCATTCCAGTGGACTTCACAAGAAGATCGAACTGGTCATTTCGTCTCCACTGATGAGGTACTCTAGACATCTGTGATTGAAATCTTAGTATAACTGGTTCTTAGTCTAATTGGTCTTCTTGGTTAGGAAAACTGATAGATTTATTGGTTACCAGTGTAATATTTAACTTCTTATATTGTGTGACAGATTATAGGTTACCAGTGTAATAGATTGTGTGAGACCGATCACATTGATGCATGCACTCCACTTTGATAAACCTTTGACAGTGTTGATTTTTGTGGATTTGCTTTGCTCGTAGAACCTTGCAAACTGCTGTTGGTGTTTTTGGTGGAGAGGGCTACACGGATATGAGTGATGTACTACCTCTAATGGTAGCAAATGCAGGAAATAGCAGCCGTGCAGCTATATCGAGTTTAAACTGCCCACCAGTTATTACAGAGGAGTCCTGCAGAGAGCATTTGGTATGCCTTTTCAGTGTAATACATATAGCCTAGAGACAAACTAAAACTGGACAGAATTGCGTTTATCTATCTTCACAATTATCACAAAACTTAAAGTGACCATGAAACAAACACAAGTTTTGCAGTATTTTTCACTCCTACTCGCAATGCTGTCCTATTCAAAAGCTTAGATCTAGTCACGAAATAATTATGCTTAGCTGCGACAAGTTTTCACTTTTGTATTCCATTTTTGTGGACACAGGGAGTGCATCCATGTGATCAGAGGAGAAGTATCAGCGACTATCAGTTTCTTTTCCCTGCAGTTGACTTTTCACTGGCAAGTAATATTGAGAGTCTTAGATGTGCCTGGCATTGATTATTACTTATAATCTTCTGGTTGCCCAGTTGACTATTAACAGCATACAGCTACGCCAAACAACTTATATGTGCTTCAAAGGACTCCTCACATTTAAATTTGCGTTCAGATAGAAAGCGAGGAAGACAAGTTATGGAAGGCTGATGTTAGAGAAACGATTGAAGAACTTGCAGCTAGAGGAAAAAAGTTCCTGAACTGGTATTTTCTCTTTTATATCTAAACTCTAGAAATTAGTTCTTTTTAATAGATTGTGCAGAACTTGAAACTTAGAGAAACATCCTCTTAGCTTCCTCGATATTCTTAGCTTGATAAGTAGAAGTTGGCATCAAATAGGATCAACCTCTGATTGAAGAAGACCCTTTTAATGTTCCATGTAGAAATTAAGTAATCTCCATTAGTCTTGTTGATTTATCGAAAATGTTGATGGAACAGAACTTTGTATGATGGCTGGTTTTGGATTTGTAGGCTATGGACACGGAAAGAAAAAGAGATAGCTATTGTGACACACAGTGGTTTCTTGTTTCACACATTGAATGCACTACAAAACGAGTGTCATCCAGATGTTAAGAAGGAAATTTGCGGCCAGTAAGCTTCCACACTCTTAGTTATGAATTTTTAATCTATTAGGTTCATAATTTTCATTTGATTTGCAGCTTTGCTAATTGTGAGCTACGTTCAATGGTCATCGTCGATAGAAGGTATGAAGTTTCTTCATTTCATTTTTCTTTCCATGAGCTTTGACGATGTAGTAACCATGTATAGTCTAATGCTTTTCATTCATGTATTCACAGTATGTTGGGATCGGACAGTTCGGTGACTGATTATCCAGGAAAGATTCCAAAGGGGATTGATCTTCCAAGTGATGCTGTTGTAGATGATAACAACATCAAAGTTGAGTGATTCTTTATGATGGACACTGCATTGTCTTCAACTTTTCTATTTATCTATACACAAACACCTTCTTTGCTGTATGCAACTCTCTTATTAGTATTACTATTGACTATCGAGTTAAAGATCTTACTATTGACTTACTGAGTTAAAGATACGTTGCTAGTTGCTGAAAAGTGAATCTCAGGATCACATTAAAACGTACAAATCAAAGAGAATCACAATATAACATAAAGCATCATAAGTACATTAGTCTCCTCTACAGAGTTTGCTTCCTCAGAGAATCGGCAAGAGCAACAGTATCAGCCTTATTGTCAACATGTTGTGAGCTTCCGCCTCCATCTGATGATAGGCTTCGACAAAGGCTATCCCAAAGCCATTCTGAGCTTTCAGTAAAAGGTATATGTTCTAAAGGCTCTGCTAAGAGAACATTGTAACCTCTCCCATGCAAGCCTTGAATAACACAGACAGTCAACTCTTCTTTGAAGTTCTTTGAGAGTACAATCAAATTGGATTCTATAGGACTGTCCACTGCCCACAAAAGAATGTCCACCACCATCTTATGAGCTCTCGCATATCCATAAGCCTCTGCAACTATATATATATCAACAGAGGACTAGATTAGATTACATATACATATATTTAGTATAAGATAAGAGATGGATTAGGTCAAATGAATTGTTCACTCACCTTCGGGTACGAAAGTGATACTGATTCCTGCAGCGTCATATTTATCTATCAATTCTTTGGGGATGATGTTTTTCTCATCGTCGTACAACCGGATTGAGACAGGACCATTATAACAACCCTTATCATCAAGAGCTGATTTTATTTTCTTAGAGATCAAATCAGGATCACGTCCCAAAACACACCTGTGTTACCCTCTGCAATCAAAATATTCAATCCATTAAAAAAAAGATTGACTATGATCAAATATTAGTTATCAATCTGACGAAACTAAACAACTTCGAGAGATATAGCGAGAGATCTTACTGGCGTATATTTCGGACAAATAAGGAGTATCCACGTTAGAACTGTTTCGGCGGGAAGATTTGCCTTCGTCGGCAGCCATGGTTTCCGATCACGCGTTAGGACAAGTAAATTAAAGACGTACAGATCACGCGTGAAAACTTTATTTATTAGGGGTTTAAATCTGTTCTTAGATAGTATATCTTATTGGGCTGGGCCTTGCAGATATTAATTAGGCCCATTCGTCCTTATTCACCGAACCTTTTACTCCGGAATTTTCCAAACGAAAGGGTAAAAAAGGAAACAACAGAAGAGTAACAAGAGAAAAGGAAACTTGAGTTGAAAGAAAGGAAATTACACAGAAGATGGGTCTACAAAATATAGTCTCATCATCACAATTCACAAATCAGAGAAAGACAGAGTTATAGAGCGAGAATTGCAAATACAAAGTCTGATTTTATAGCATGATCTTCTTCGATTCCTGCTTCCTTTACTTCTTCTATTTTATATCTTTTGATTTGTTGCCGTTGCTTTTCGCCAACAAGAAACGAGAGCGTGATGGAAGATGAGCCCTTTGTTTACAATAACTAGAAGCGAGATCATATGTATGTGTGTGCGATCTCTCTTCTACGGAGAATTCTGACGCGGTGGGGGCTACATCGTCGACGGAGATGATCAAAGAGAAGCAAGCTTGAGAAGGTGGATAGATCGGGATTAGTTAGCCGTTGACGGTTGTCAAAACTAGAGATCTTTGTGCAAAGCCCAAACAAGAAACAATTTCGGCCCATAAAACCAAGGTCAATTTCATCCCTTCTCTTTAATTTTCTTTTAATGATAAAACTAAAACTTCTTATTCGCTAAAGTTTTAAAGTTTACGGATTTTAGTAAAACTTCTTACAGATTTTTAAACTTTTCTATAATAAAATTTTAGTTTTCGACTTGTTTCTTATTAAAAAATGTTTTTAAATGTATATTTTATATTATAGTTAAAATTTTAAGGTTTTTTATTAATTGTTAAATTTTTCTGTTTTGTGTAAACTAATTGGATACATCATCCAAACCCCTAAGAGGTACTCTAGATTCAATATGGTTTACACTTAATTTAGATTTTTAACACTTATTTTTCATTTATTAAATAATATTTTTAAACTTATATTTTTATATTACTATTAAAACTTTGAAGGTTTTTCAATAAAACAATTTTTTAAAAGTTTTTTAAATAATAGAAATTTGGATAATAAATTTACAAGACGATGTGAAACTAACCGGATTTTGGATCCAGCATTTGTCGTTAGCGATTCCACAAATTCAACTTGTTTTCGCATCGTTATGTAGATTTAACATTCAAGCTTCTAATGATTTTATATAAGATTTTTATTTTTTTCTATGGAATTTAAAACAATGTTTTAAAGCTTTTTAAATAATAGAAATTTGGATAAATAAATTTGCAAGACGATGTGAAACTAACCGGATTTTGGATCTAGCATTTGTCATTAGTGATTCCACAAATTCAACTCGTTTTTGCATTGTTATGTAGATTTACTTAGCATTCAGGTTTCTAAACTTTTTTTCAAAATGCATTTTAAAAGTTTACAAGTATGCTCAAGACTAATTCACATCTTTTAAAATTAATCATAGTCGACGTAAGAAATTCCAACACGGTTTATAGCACAATAATCGTCGATTTGTAGATCAATTGACATATTAACCTTATATAATGTAAACATAAATAATATTCCGCAGCCAGAGACAATCCTTGCCTTTTCAGTTCTGTGGAAGATCCTTATGAATTCAGTTTGTATTGAGAATATCATAAAAGATTGCAGGTTTCTTGGTAACTGGAGCCAGTTCCTGAAATACCAAAATCGATTCAAGTTACAGAGTCCGCTCTTACTATTTACCGCCTCTTACCGCACTAGTTTCTACTTGATCTTTTGAAAACGTATCAGAGAGAGAAAAAGAGAGAGTACCTCGACTGCGGCAGCTAAACCAAGGACGGTAGCTTCGGCCCAAGGTCTTCCCATTATTTGTAATCCTATAGGAAGCCCCTCTTTATCATAACCAACCTGCGTTGATTTTTGTTTGCCAATAAGTTAGAAAAAGAGAGTGATTAATCAGAAAGAAGATACGATTATATTGCAAGAATGAAATAAGTAACATGATTGTCTAAGCCTTGGTTAGAGACTGATAAAAAAAATGTCTTACCGGGACTGATATGGCAGGGAAGCCGAGGAGATTTGCAGCTAGAACGAAGCGCATTAAATCAGCTAGAAAAGAAGCAATTTGAATATCAGAACTCTGATGTAAATGTGCTATGTATTAGATTGCACCAAAAGTAAGAAGTTAGAGTTTTGCTTGACAAACTTGTCACTTGAATATTGGTTTCTCCATTTTTGAGAGCATCAGGAGGTATCACTGGAGCTGTCATTCTGTTTGTAAAGTGAGAGGAGTTTAAGCAGTAAGTAATATACAAGTAACTATATCCGAAGACATTGCAAGTAATATAGGGATCTTCAATTTGCTAGATGGTTTGATAAGGTATGAAATTATATTACGTACCCAGTTGTAGGGGTCACAATGACATCAACGTCTTTGAAGATATTCAAGTGATACTCCATCAATCTTCGCCTGCAACAAAAATTCTATCAATATTGGTTTACTCTTGTGACTTTAGAAGCAAAAGTGAAAGCTGCGCATACAGTGCATTATTCTATTGCCGCTTACCTAAGACATTGAGCAGCGATATAGTCTGAAGCAGAGAATGAACGGAAAATTGCAAAGCTGGTACGAGTGTCATAACTTAGTTTTGAATTTTTCCTGAAATACAAGACAAATGTGGGAGTTCTTAAACCAAAGTTCTAATTTGGTTCATAGATGATAGAGCTAGAGACATACCCAGCTTCACAGTAGGGAGTAAGAGAAGACAGTGTTGGAGACCCAATCGAAATAACATGGGCTGCACGCATCTCTTCCAGTTCAGGAACCACTATCTCCACCACCTGAAATGAAAACAATAGAGAGAGATTGTAGCTGAAACATTGTATCCGTAGATTGAGAGAGAAGTACTGAAATGTTCAGATTACTTTGCAACCGTGATTGTTTGATAGGAGCTTAAGGATGTCTTCGCATTTGTCAGAGATGTCACTTGAACTGACATCATTAAACCACTGCATGGATAAAAACAAGGCACTAAATATGCCACTGATATAACAAATCCCAACTCAGATTAACTAGCAAGGATAGAATATTCACCTTTGTATATTTCCCTAGTCGTAGAGATCCTATTGCATTGCTTCCGTTGTGAGACAATAACTTTGGAAAACACGGTGGGCTCTACAGAAGAATTGCAAAGACCAAATCATATGGGAACATATTGCAAGATTATATGCCATTATCACACATCATCATCATTGCATCCAGAAATATTTGAAATTTTTATTTTGAATTATATTTCTGAAATCTTTGTGGTTCAGCAAGTAAAAGAGATATCATATATTCTTGGGAACAGAAGTGAGTATAAACTGAGACACTTCTTCATTAAGATTTTATAGTAAATATACTATGACTGAGAAAGTTTACCGGTTTCAAATTATATCTATCAGCAGATGAAGAACCCAAGATTGCAGCATACCTGAAAGTAAACACAAAAAGGCAGATTAGTTTTAACATCCAGGTTTCTCAGAAGACCAAACATCTGAATTAGATAATTTATGGTTTTGCTTCGAACAGATTTACAAAGAATAATTCTCGTCTCAAAAAAGATTAAAACTTACACCAAGAAGGCATCTTCCAGAGATGAAGCAAGTGGACCAATTATTTCCACTGTTCCACCTTCACATAATGACCTGCAGAGATGACAATGGTCACATAAGAAATCATATGCAAATAATGCTGGCCATGGACCAAGGAAAGCAAAAGTAGAAACCTGTTAAGACACAAGGAAGGGGGAAAAAGGCCTAATGGGTTTCTAATAGGAATCCTGATTCTCTTACCCTGTCATATCTGTCCGACCATATGTTGTCTTCAGTCCCGTTATACCACAAAGTGCTGAAGGAATGCGAACGGAACCTGCATTTTCAGAATCATTAAACCTAGTAGGTATGCACATCATTGGTCAGATCAAACGAATAAATATAACTTTGATACCTCCACCATCTGTTCCTAGAGCAGCTGAACATAGTCCAGCGGCTACAATAGCTGCTGAACCTGAGGAAGATCCGCCCGTGTACCTTTTAGGATCATGCGGGTTTCTTGTGGTTCTGCAATGCACCATACCAGAGGAGCATACACATGAAAAACTAGAGTGAACTAAAGGTGCAAGAAACATACTGAAGTAACAAAACAGTTTTATGTCTATCCGCAAGATTTGTGTGTCCTCTGCTGTGTAGCTTACCCGTAATTTGAATTGTTCCCGGTGGTCCCCATGCCTAACTCATGCATATTTGCCTTGCCAAGTAAGATTGCACCACAAGAACGCAGTTTTGAAACAACAGCTGAATCCTTCTCCACAGAACGATCCTCATGCAGCCATGTTGTTCCACCTTTAATGAAAAACTCTATGACAGTTCTGTTGTATCTGGAAGTATTCTTAGTAACATATAAGAATAACAGACTCACCATTTGTCGGATGGGGTAAACAATCAATATCGTCCTTGATTGTCACAAATATTCCATCCAAAACAGATATTGGATTTCCTACACAGCTCACACCCAACATGATCAACACAGATCTCAACAATCATGTCTAACACCTCACTGAAGCTGACACTTTAAGCAGATACAATAACGATGCTGCTGTGATAATATCTGGACTACAAAATGTATCTTGGAGTATGCATAAATTTTACCTTGTTCAAACCTCCGTGTAGAAGCTTCAGCTTGCTTTATGACTTCATTGGCATCAAATCTAATCAAAAATGGTGTTGGAGGCTTGTCATAGCCAAACTCCTCTATGATTGAGATTATTCTTTTTGCTACCTAGCAATAAGCAACAAGGCTCTCTGTTAGTGCCAAAAAAAGAGAGTAATAAAACTAAAAAATTCAGATGAAAAACCTGCAATGGAGTTGTCAGCTTAGATCTATAGGCATATGCATAATCACGAATCTTCCAGTACCGGAAAGATGACACTGGATCTGCATGCAAGCTACGAGAAGGATCATACTGAGGAAGACATTTCAAGGCTGTTTCCAATCTGTCTATAGGACTTTCATCTTCGCCAACAATGACAACATCATGCTCCGGTTCTAGTAGAAAATCATACACACAACACAATCATCCTTTTGAGGTGTATATATTGATTACTCATTGAAGTAATCTTACACAATATTTCATGTAAGTATACAACATATGATTGTAGGAGAATAGATGACAGAGAAGAAGAATATACCTTGAGATGGGAACTCCGGTCTAAACATGGGCTCTTCTGGTATAACTGTGTTGCGAAAAATCTGCCAGTGACAACACGGAAAAGCACATACATGTAAGAACATTGATCATCAACAACCCTGAGGAAGATATAAGTCAAGTTTGAACAAACTAGACCTTTGTCATGCCATTGTCTTTCTTCAAATAATCAACAATCAAAGAGCCTATAAGTGGTGCTTCAAGCAAATTAACGAACAACTTGAAGGAAAGGCCAGTCAAATGAGGAGCTGCAAATTACAGAAAACCATGTAAAAGGCACATTCTCATGTCTATGCAGAAAACCCACAGAATTAATGTGCATTTGTAAAACCAACCAGACCTTTCATGGTTTCAGCTTTATATTTGACAGTAGAAAGATCAACCTCACTTGCACGTTTCATGACCTGATACTTACCCATCTACAAACAAAACATCATTAAGTTTGGAATTGATATCATAGATCACACACGTCACTGTTCTATAAGTCAAACACTTGAGAAAATTGCCAAAACAAAACAAAACCGATGAATCTCTAGTATCTTTCACCTTATCATAAGAATCTGTTATCCAGAATCAGAACAAATTAAGTGAAATAAAAAACAAAAACTGGTAAGAACTATGAGAATCGGAGAATCCAAGTAATCAGATTCAAGGAAACCACGCCAAGGCAGAAATTTCAGAAACCAGAATCACAGGCGAAACGAACAATGGTTGTGGAAGATTCGGATTGCGAACCTGAAAGAAGAAACTTAAAAAGAGGAATCTGAGAAACGATGATCCGATCCGGCGAAGGATTACTAAATGAAGAAAGCCGTGCGGAGATGAGCGGTGAAGTTGTTGGGAACTTGAATGTTATATGTTAGCTTCAAATCTTAAGCTTCTTGTACTGATTTGTACATAATTCAAGTGTACATTGAACTCGTCTCATTTGTTGAAATGTTCCAACCATGTTCTCAAATTTATGAAACTACCCCTTTATTATGTAAATATATAATTTTGGCCCGTTAACTAATGTTTTTCATTATCACACCTAACAATTTCTTTATATTTACGATGAAGTAGTGAAAACACTTTCATTTGCATTCAGTTGGATTTTTTGGTTTCCATATGGAGCCATTTCATATGATACTTACTAATTCAAAGCTAGGAATACTTCATTTATTTGATTTGGTTTCATTTGAACATAATTGGATTTATGTTAGTACATAGTTTCATTTAAAATAATATTCGATTCCATTTTTCTTTTGTGCTTATTAGATTCGAAAAATTTGATTCGTTATAATATTCAAATATTACTACAAGAAAACTATCAATAATAGGACTAACTATATAAGAGGCTCTTAAGTAATCAAAAAGTATGGTCGACATTCGTATAATGCTAAATTCTAGTATATCTAGTGAAATCAAAAGTTTTGGCTAAGATGCATCTTTACCAAAATTCGGTTGATTGACTTGCTCTGCCAAGTACAAACAACCACGAGACACGACTTGATTTATGACTGATCGAGCAACATCGTACCGGGACGGCGGGCCGATTAGTCCATATATATATGGATTATTTAAGAGGATGAGAAAATAATGAACATTTCTAAGTTCTAACACAAAATAATATTGGAAGAAATACTAATCAATGCACATGTCTTCGACAAACAAGGAAAACAACAAAAATTGTTACGTGAATTTGACAATATAAATATTGTTCTTGTACGACCATGATTGCACCTTCGGCATGCTAGTGAAATACGTCTATTATAAGTTTGAATAATTACAACAATTTCACCGTTTATAATAAGGTGCAAGTTGGCAATAATCTAAGGTATATAATAATAGCAAACAATCGAGAAAGTGAGTATACACTCACCGGTGTCAAATTTAAATTATCTTATATTCTTGATGTTAATTTAACATAACAATTTTTTTTTGTTGACCCTTTTACAGTTTTCTTCTGCATGTTGACAGACTAAAAAACATCTATCTTCTAGAACTAACCCAAAGACTATTCGGATGTGTAATACAGTTGATGAATGATGATGATTCAAACATTCAAATATTTGTTATACACAAAAGAAATCCAATAACACAATCATAAAACATATCTAAGCCTGATCAGGCGAAAGATCGACGACAACGACTTTTGTTTTTCCCTTTTTCTTAACTATTTATTTATCACTTAACCTTAAAAATATTGCTTCACTAATGTTGATTTAACAAAATATTAAGAAAAAACATGTAAAAGGCTAAAAGCTGGCCTCTTTCAACGTCGAAGTATCAAAACACTAGTGTTGGGCCCATTCACAGTGTCCCCAAAAGTCATATTAATCCATGGAGAGATTCAGCTAACGTCACAGAACCGTCACATAATCTCATCACCGCCTTAAAACTCATAAAATCTGACAGGCCACGTGTAAATGAGCAATAAGTTCACGTACTCATTTTCCAACACCACCATCACCGATACATAATAAAAACCATTTCATCACAACAGTCTTCTTCATTTCTTTCTAATTTCTTCTCTTCATGAATTAAGCCAAACCAACAAAAAAAATCATTTAATTTTCGCGGAGAGATGGAGAAATTCTCGTACAACTCTTATCCAGATTCAACCGACTCGTCACCGAGATCTCGTGAGATCGAATTCGATAACCCGCCGCCTCCATGGGATGATCAGAACCAGAACCAGCAGCAACATAGCTACAAGGTGAAGTTTATGTGCAGCTATGGCGGCAAGATTCAGCCACGGCCTCACGATAATCAGCTCACTTACGTAAACGGAGAAACGAAGATTCTTTCCGTTGATCGCGGGATTAGATTCCCTGTTTTAGCTTCCAAACTCTCCACCGTATGCGGCGGCGGTGATGGCGGCGGAGGAGAAGTTACGTTTAAGTATCAGCTTCCGGGAGAAGACTTAGACGCTTTGATCTCGGTTACGAACGATGATGATCTGGAGCATATGATGCACGAGTACGATCGCTTGCTTCGTTTGTCGTCTAAGCCAGCGAGGATGCGTTTGTTTCTCTTCCCGGCTTCTTCTGGATTTGGTTCTCAAAGTTCGACTCAATCGGATCGAGATCGCTTCGTCGAGGCGTTGAACACTGTTCCTAGGCTATCTGAATCGGAGAAATCCGTAACTGCTCCTCCGAATAATGCGGATTTTTTGTTTGGATCGGAGAAAGTTGCAGCTCCGCCGCCGCCACCACCGGCTGAGGTGAAATTACCGGTTCCTGTGGCGTTAGAACCGCCTTTGTTTAACGATCCGCGTGTGATTCAACCGGATCACGTCGTAAATCCGATGGAAATTCAAAGACAAATGCAGGAATTTCAGAGGATGCATATTAGGGATCAAGAACAACAACAACAACAGGAAGCTGTATACAGAAGGAAGAGTAACGAAGACGGTTTAATAGAAACCGGAGGTGGATACTTCTCTCCACCGTACATACAAAATCCTGCGCCACCACCGCCACAGCAGACGATTCCTCAAACGAATCCGCAAGCTCCTCCGATGACGACTTTCTGGCAAGGAAACCACAATCCAGGAGTCGTATTTCCAACAACCACACATGGATTAGGATTACCAGAGCAACCAGTTTACATGATCCCATCTCCATCTCCATCTCCGGTGTACCACGCGCCACCACCACCGCAACCGCAAGGTGTCATCAGACCAATACTTACAGGACAAGTAAACCAAGGCGGCTACTATCCTCAGGTACAGAGAGTGGCTTCAGATACTTACAGAGAACCACACCAATCACCGTACAACGTGGCTCAGCCACTTCAGGCACCTATAGGAACAAAAGCAGCACAACAACAACAACCTCCTCCTCCTCAGCCTTTTACCTCTGGTCCTCCACCACCGCAATACACCGCAGTACCACCGCCACGACAAGTAGTAGGATTACCAGATACATCAGCGTATACTCAGGTGACTTACACTGGAGGAATGGGGAAACAAGTTTATTACACGGAGGCTCCACCGCCGCAGTACCATGGAGTTGGCTTACCTGTAACTGGTATGAGTGAATTGAGAACTGGACCGGACGGGAAGCTTGTTGCTATGAACATGGCACCTAAAGTTTCATCTCAGAGTTCAGATTCGGCTGTTTGATTGATGAGGTATTTCATATGGTTGAATCAGATTATTGTTAATCTATTACAACAAATTTCATCATCTTTTATATATATATATATATATAGTGTAATTAAGATCACTTTGGTGTCTGATAAATAATGTTTTTTTCTTTTTCCCTTTATCTACTTGTTTATTTTATCTTATGATGATGTTCTTGATTCTGCAACTTCCATCGCGTTGCTTAAATCCAGTCTATTGTGCATTTGATTGCATTTATCTGAGAACCTTTTAAGCCATTTTACCTTTATTTTTCTTTTCGCCATAATAAGCTGAACTCCTTTTTTCTATCCAAGTGGTGTAGTTGTCCTTCGGCCATAATATATATGGGTTGTTCCACATGAAAATCATTTTGTTGTGGAAGATAGAACATTTCAAAATCAATAATTGGCTTCTTTGTAAAGAGATAAATATACACTCTCTCGTATGTGACCAGACTTTTAGTTAAATGGTCTACTAGAAGTTCTCTGCGTCATCTTAGCTACATTTAAACCGAATTTTCTACAATATATGATTTTAAAATATAAACTGGTCCAAAGAAAACTATCTATCAAACTCAGGGACAGGTGTTATGGGAAAGGATATTATTAGACTACGAGTTTTGAACTTTTAAGAATCCTTACAAAGAAAAGTCATATAGCTTTAGTCACTCACTTATCGGCCATGTCATAAACTTATTTGTTGCATCCTTCCCGAATCAATAAACGACACTTTAAGTATGTATATGAATCACCATCAACATCATCACGGAATACAATGCATCAATCGAAACAGAAAACCCCCCTATTAAATTATGATATCTAAAACAGGTGTCTCTTTTACACTAGTCTATGTCTCAGGTAAGTCTCACTTTATCAATTTTTGGATCATTTTGTACTCTGTCAACGCATGAATTCCCGAATTTGATTTTATCCCAAAACCGTAACTATATCATCGCAATGAACAATCAAAGACACACCAGAAACCCAAATGAACATATATATGTTCAAGAAATATATATGCTTCTGTAGATTTTTGCCCCCTTCAGACAAAGTTTTCATCAATCTCCAAAATGAGTATGTATTTATAACAAAGAATGTCTGACAAAAAAAAAACAATATATCTGATAAAGAAAATCATATGAAATCCATAGTTTTAAACATATTCTCAACCTGTAAATATAACCAACATAACAACTTGAAAACAAAATTGATGAATTATCATAACAAATCATCTCTTTGGGACATAAGTGAGAATGTAGTATCTTTTGGAATCAATGAATAGGAGAAATCCTATTCAAACTTGTGATTCAGATCCTGCGAGTTTTTCTTCATAGAAAGATAACACAAGAAAAACAAAAAAAAAAGACGAGGGTTTCACCAAGATCAACGTATGGTGATACTTTGGAGTAGTCTGCGTTAATGCTCTGTATTCTTCAGATTCAAGAAGAGATCACCGAATGCATCTTCACATGCTGTTCGACCATCTTGTCCCAACCCCTTGAGGAAAGATTTGGTGAGTTTCAACGAAGAGACCATCTGAAAGATCCTGCCACAGAATTTACGCACCTGAGCTCGCCTTACTTTAGCCTCAGGCATGTTTCCAACTAGTTCTTTAATCAAAAGAATCAGTTCCTTCAGATGGGTCGTCATTGTTTTTCTCGAATCTGCTTGGGTGTTTTCGTTTATAGGAATCAACGATCTCAGAGTTTCAGTGATCAAATCAAGAGCTTCCAGTCTACGGAACTCAACATTTGCATTCACACTTGCCTCCAGAAGGAAACCAAACAGTTGGTGTCCAATCCATGGTCTCCTTCTAAACACTTCCTCAAGAAAATCTATCTTCAACTGAGACTTCCTGCTATCAAAGTACCCGGTAACAGCACTCCGAAACACATCCAAGATCTTCTCCAATTCAGTTTCTGAGAATTTTCTCGAGTCAATTATCTTCATAACCCAGTAAGTTGAGTTCTGGCCAAGGTGGGTGATCATCTTGTATCGGTTCCACGCAGCTGACTGCTTCTTCTTGGAAGGGTCAACTCCTGACTTCTTACTCTTGAATGGTTTCGCAGCCAGTTTAAGATTCTTCTCCAACAAAGAAGCAAGTGCAGAAAATTCCATTGATTCATCCTTGGGAAACTCTTTAGCCTTGAAGATCTTCTTCTGAATGATGCCCCATATACGTTGTAAAAGCGGCAGACTACTTTCTGCAGTGCTTGGGTTCAGCATTGCCTGAACTAAGTTTAAGTACACTGTCATAACTTGTGGCTTATCTGTTAAAAGATCACCAAACCACAAAGTACAGAACTTAGTAGTGACTATTATCGTGCATTTCATCATACCAAATCATTGTTTTATGATGCACTTACCTGAATTTTCATGGAGGTAGATTTCAAGAAGGGAGAGGACACGGAGTTTAAACAAAACAAGCTGGGACTGAGCAGTTTCGCCGCCAGCTTGATTCCTCTTCTCCTTGAATATCTGGGCAAGGTAAGTGTCCATGCGGAACATTGCATCATCATCCATTCCATCATCATCATCAGAATCATCGGAATTTTCAGGAACTTCTCTGTCAACTGCCATAGGGACAACGCCGGTTACTGCTTCGGAATCATCAGTCTGCTCATCGCTCTCACCAGTTTCACCCATCTCCTCGTTTTCTTCTTCTGCATCTTCAATAGCAAGACAATCTTCTTCATCATCATCAAGATCGTCAGAGTCTTGGTCCTCCTGATGTCTAGACGGTTTTAGATCTTTCTTGATCACCCGCAACATTCTCAGCAGTCCATCGTTGGTGACATCTTGACAAAAGTACTTAAAAACCTACAAGTTACATAATATTGTGGAACTCTATTAAACTTTGAGCTTGAGCCAATTGGAAACAATTGAACCAAAGGATTAAATTGAATCTCATTTTAGCAGCCAAGGATCAGTAACTTCAAGAATAGTAAAAGAAATGAATTTGTTTGCTAGTGGTGAGCTTATTACCTGCTCAATAGAAGACCGCATTGGAGCTGAAGAATGCGGCAAGAGAGAAAGTAATGTGTCCACGAGGACATCCATGACTGCTGGTTCTTCTTCATCGTCTGCCTCACCTTGCCCATCACTTTTCAGAAGATCAAGAGAACTGAAAGCTTTGTCACAGCATACTGAAAGTTCAGTAGCAGCTTCTGAGAATTCTCCCGGATGGAGGAGTATTTGAAGCAACAGCTGAACAACTAAGTGCCTCAATGCATGAAATTTATTTGGATCAGTAGATAGTCCACAATTTCTTTCCTGCCACATAATAAAGATGTACAACTTAAACACACAAGCACATAGACATTATTTTGGTAAGATTTCAACTTACAGTAACATTAAAGCAAAACGAGTAAGAAACTTACCTCCTTTAAAAGTTTACTTTCTGTTTCTTGTAATTCTTTGAAAGCCTTTTCATCTGCTTCATTCAAGGAACGGAAGAGGGAAACTGAGGGAATATTCTGCAACGTGCTAAGGAATTTCATAAAGTATGAAACAGGATCATCGGGCTGTTCCAGGGCATTTCCTTTAGATAGTGGTTTCTCAATCTTCTGAGAATTTGACAGCAACAGCTGAAGCTGTTCGATGCACATTTGGCAAAGAGCAGCAGGAGTAGCTGTCTTTGGCCACTTAAATTTCTCCTGCAACTCAAATGATGTAACTTCAGTGCCCAGAGAAGCCAGAAAGAGACCTTGTACAGCGAGAAATTTCAGGATCTGCTTCTGAAGTCGCAGTTTCGCCTCAGGGGACAATTTAGCATGTTTTAAGATGCCAGGGAGAGATTCAATGACCCAGCTTTTCAGAACATCCGAGTTTCCGGTTGTTCCAACTGAATCCTTCTCCTCATTTGAACCATTGTCAGAATTATCATCCGTTGTTTGACTCTGATCTGAATTCAAAGAGCAAGGTTCTAGGGACCATTTCATATTTGAAGATTCTTCAGGAACATGCTGTTCATCCACAAACAAATTCATCAAGTTCTGGAGATAAAGTGTGCAACCATCTTCAGTTTCAAGCTCTGCAGCTAGAACTTTAACAGTTTTTGTCCGCGTAATATTATCAAATTTTCCTTCGCTGTGTTTCTGGAGAGCCATTGTAACGGCCACCCTCTTGGTATCGTCATCTTTCACCCAATCCATTAACTCGACAAGAAAATGGGTGGCAACTTTATGCAACCAAGAGTCCTTTGTGGAGAGTATATCCATGAGGCACTGAACAAATTTGAGCGACAATACATGTTGGATAAAACTTGCAGGAAGCTTTGGAAGAAGAAGAAGCAGGATATCAAATGCCAAATGCTTGCGAACATGAGTTGAAGAAAGTAGGTCTCCTTCCATAAAAACTTCGCAGAAATTTCTGATGTTATTTGTGGCTTCTTCTTCAACTGGATTAGACTTCCGGTTACGTTTTTGCTTTTTCGAGGAACTTGAAACAGATACGACATCTTCGCTTTGAACAACTGCTTCCGGTAACAGCATATCGACTATAACAGGCCATAAGCTATGAACACGAGGCTGGCAGAAAGTAGATTCCTGTAGAAGTTCACAAAAAATATCTTTTAATAGTGGAAAAAAGATGTTTTGATATTAATAAGTTACAAACTCATAACAATCTGCAGACAAGATCTTAACATGTTCAACCATTCTACATAGCAAAAAGATGGGTTTGCGCTGTACCTTCAAGCAATTACCAATGGCAGTGAGATGATCAGCAGAAAAAAACTTCCCGGAACTGAAAGGAACTGGCAGTAGCTTGCTAAATATAGGATGATCGACTGAAACCTTTTCATGGAGTTTCAGCGCTAAGAGCAAAGCATCTGGGTTTCCCACCTCGGTGGCTTGTTCAAACCATTTATAAAGTTCTGGAGCTTCCATAACATGAGTAACAACAGGTTCAGTAGGCAACTGCACAATAAAAAAGATAGGATCACAAAAAAACTTCACAATGTGTAATAAACCCGCACTAAACTTTGCACATAAGAATGAATCTATTATACCTTGTCAACAAAGTCTAGAAGAATATGCACAGCTGGTTCCTGCAAGTAACGCTTTTTTGCAGCAAGACCAATAAGAGCATTGGTAAATTCTTTGATTATCGGAGAGTCTTTATCAGATTGCCAATCTTCAATCAGTCTTCCAGAACGTGCAAGCGCACCATAAGCAAACAATCGACCCAATAAGCATTCCTTTATATCCTGTGTCAATTTCAATTCAAAGCATATGAGTCTCTATAACAGAATCACATGAAGAACGAAGCATATAAAAACTGCTACTTACTTGTCCCGTCATGGATGAAGATACAGACAAAGAATCAGCAATGAGATTCAGCAAAGATTCCACATTAATGCTAGAAATAACGCTAACAGGTAATGTCAACCCCAAAGCAAATCCTTGTCTTGCGCACTGTTAACGAAACATAAACATAAACAAAACCAAAGAATTAGTAATTGCTAGACAAAGCATGAACATTTCGATATACGAAGTGAAACTGAAGAATAGATACCTCTCTTGAAGAAGAGACTCCACGAATAAGCCTGCGTAGAGCATATCTCAGATGAGGAGCACAGTTATCCAAACCATCGTTTTTCTCAGCTTCAAGCATCAAACCACCATCAACAGATTCTTTATCAGGTAACATTTCGTATTGCTTCTGAATCTCTTGCAACCTCAATACCAACGACTCAGCAGCTGCTTCTCTAACGGAAGCATCAGAAGAAGCCAAATCTGTAAAATAGTTCAGAGGCAACGAGGAAGAAGAAGCGGCTGCGGAGGGAAGAGACTCGTCGTCGGCTTCATCGGAGTTTGAATTTACAGCCACAGGTATAGGCTTAGGCCGCGAAGCTCCTACACCATTGTTTTTCTTCAGAGCAGCTTCTAGTCTCCTCTGTTTATCAGAAGCTTTTCTCATCTTCTTCTTCTCCATATCCTTACCGGAGCTCGCAACACCAGGAACTTCCGCCGCCGCCGCCGCCGTATCAGAATCATAATTAGCAACGGTATTCATCTTCTCAGTTTTAGATTTCTTCTTCTTCACAATTGAAGAATCGGGGAGGTTGTCGTTCTCCACCAACTCCGTCGAGTCGTCGTTGCTTCTCTTCTTACTACCCATTAAAAAAGCTTCGATTTTGAATTTGGGAATTGGGGCGAGAAGAAAGAAACCCTAATCGACTAGTGAAGCTTTCCTCTGTCCCCTCTAACTAAAAGGGTTTTAGTTTAGGGTTTATAATTAAAAAAATAATATTATTTATACAACTCGCCGACAAATGATATTTTTCTCATCAATTACAATATATCAATTTGCAGGAACTCAAAACGTTTAATTTCATAATTCGTAATTAAACAGCATCATATTTTAATTTTTAGTAATGGTTTTTAATAATTATTTGCAAAGAAAATCATCCTCTCATTTTTCTCCATATTTTTTAGTGCAATCATTCTCTCACTAATATTAATGAAATCTTTATCAAATATAAAATAAAATAATGAATCATGTTTTATTAAATAATATATAAACATTTTTTGTTGATATTGTTTTTTGTTCTCACCGATATGTAGAACGAAAAATGTCATGAAGCCCAACTTCAATTAGAATCCTGAAGCGGTAAAGCCCACAAAGACAAATTTTCAAGGAGAAGGAAATAAGTGGTAACAATAAGAACACAGAGCTCTAAGCCCAAATCCAACGACAAGAGTTTATAAACCCATATGTTTTGAATGCTTTGTGTTATCCCAAAGAATGAGTACTTTTGACTGTATTACAAAACTCATAATAACTGATTTAGTAACCGAGAAAAAAACGATTCATTTTGTTATTCAAGAATTTAGGTTTGACATATTTAACACTAACCAAAATTAACATATTATTTTGACGAGTTTTTGAATGTTAGTCTTCCATGAATGAGGAGGTTATTCGGAACAACTAGACTGCATCATATATATAGATAAGGATTGCTATGTCATATATACTAGGAAGACAAAGAAAACAATTTAGTTGATATTTCTTCTCCTTTTGTAAAGTTTTCCACAAGAAGTCAATTAAACTTAAAAGCATGTAGCGTTGGTGATACACAAATTAAATACAATGTGAAAGCTTGGAAAATTCATTGTCTATGCCGTATTCTAAGATGCAAAAACGGAGACTATCAACGTCAAAAAGGTTCCTTCAACTCTTTAAACTTTCGTATTTTATTACAAGCATCTAATTTCTAAACTAAAAACATTATTTTATTTTCACGTCATAAGCAAGCATCATGCATAATTTTGTAATTCTATCTTCATTTTGGCCACTAGTCACTACTAATAGCAAAATAATAACAAAGTTTCATTGGTTCAAACATCATATCTTCATATAGTTGACTCATTAGATTCCAATCAACAATTATATCAAAATAATCTAAAAACAATTTCTCTTTATTAAAAATGAAAACAAATCTTGATTAGTATAAAAATAGAGATATGGTTCTTGTCAGTCTCACATAAAGATTCCTAGTCTTATACTCTGTCTCTCTCTCTCTCTCTCTTTTTCACACTCACACACAAACTAAACCGGAATGGCCACCGCCGACGAATTCTCCGACGAAGATACATCACCGATTGAAGAAGTCCGTTTAACGGTAACAAACACCGACGATCCAACACTACCGGTTTGGACATTCAGGATGTGGTTCTTGGGTCTAATCTCATGTTCTCTCCTCTCTTTCCTTAACCAATTCTTCTCGTACCGAACCGAACCGCTCGTAATCACTCAAATCACGGTTCAGGTGGCTACACTACCTATCGGTCATTTCTTGGCCAAGGTGCTTCCCAAAACCCGGTTTGGGTTACCCGGTTGTGGATCGGCCCGGTTCTCGCTGAACCCGGGTCCGTTTAACATGAAAGAGCATGTTTTGATATCGATATTTGCGAATGCGGGTAGTGCTTTCGGATCCGGGTCGGCTTATGCGGTTGGTATCATCACAATTATTAAAGCTTTTTATGGCCGGAGTATCTCTTTTATTGCCGGCTGGCTCCTCATCATCACTACACAGGTACTCGTAACTTTAATCATTTTCTCAGCTTTGTTGTTATATATAAGTATAATAAATATATCACTTTTGGTAATAGTCACCAAATAATTGAAGATTCGGAAAAAACGCGTTGAAAGATTAAGATATTTCAAGAAATTTACGTCTTAATGTTAATGATACTCTGCTTCGTTAATTCAATGTAATCGGTTAATAATTATATGAAACAAAATTCTCTGTAAATTGGAATTTTGAGTGACATGTAACTTTTCTTCTCAATTGAGGAAAGATAATTTCTTTATCATGTTGTATATTTCAAACAGCATGATTTCTTTACAGAACAAATAAAAATATAGGTTAGACTTTTGGTTTAAAAGGAAAATTTGTCGGTTTGCGTGATATCATCGGCGATGCCATTTGTTACTTATTTCATATTTGAATGTTATTGATATATAGTTGATGTGAAGTATACATGTACAATTGTAGGTATTGGGATATGGCTGGGCCGGTTTACTGAGGAAATATGTGGTCGAACCGGCTCATATGTGGTGGCCTAGCACTCTGGTTCAAGTGTCACTGTTTAGGTGAGTTTTCTAATTAGAAGGGATATGATAAGCACATGGATAATAAGGGATTGTACTAACTTATACCATTTAAAGCTACATAACATGCGGGAGAAAGCAACTTTGGGATTACTTTGATTAATTTTAAGTTTATAACCTTAATCCCAAAGTAAAAACATTTTATTTCTATCATTGCATGTCAAATAATAACACGGGTATAAATTCATGCTTATCCATATCTTTTTTCCCAAAAAACATCCCAAAGAGTCAAAGACATACTCACATACTCTTACTTTATACTATCGTTTAGCAAGATTTTAGTTTTTCAAGTTTTGACTCCATTGCGGGTGCACACTCTCATTGACTTTCCTCAATTATTATTTTCCAATTTTCACACCAGTTTATTTTTTAGATTTCAACCATCTCACCAGTTTCTTATTTATACATCACGTACGTGTATGAATTATGATGGTTTTCAGAACAAAAAAGAGAGTGAGATTCCTCTATAGGTCAATATACTGAATATACATAAAATAAATTACCCCCTATAAAACAATGAACTTTAGCCAAAATATGATTATGGTCCACGCTTGTGGGCTATCCTCTGATCGATCATGACCACCTTTAAGTTCTTATCCATTCATTTATACATACATAGCAACGCGAAAATATAATATATACATACGTCTCCATATTTATAGGAAAATTACACTATTACAAGAAGAGCCAAAAAAAATTTTAAAATGTTTTCGTAGATAATGTAATGAATCCACGTGAGTCAAGCTGTAGATATGGCGGGCTTTTTAATTTGCGTCTACATGAGTATGAACTTAACTCATTCACTCGTGGTCCACAAATTGTTTAACACTTTCCACATTTCATAATCATGATTAAGATGTTCCATACGTTATCGATCGTCTTAATTAAGTTTTTGATTCGTTGATTTTCGTCGACAATTGAGTTTTTGAATTTATAATAACAATACACGGGAGTTATAATTGTTTAATCTGTGGTTGCACATGGTGGGTCTATGCGTATTTACTATTCAAGATATAATTAATTGGAGATAATTAGAAAAAATTAGATGTTGACACAAAACTTGATATATAATTATACTTATGACGAATTAATGACGTGTATTTTGTAAGTAGTCGAATTACAATTGATTCGAAATCTCTCCAAATCATATGAATAAATAATTGGATTTTTTTTTATTAATTTAAAATTTCATGTAGGGCATTGCATGAGAAGGACGACCAAAGGATGACGAGAGCAAAATTCTTTGTGATAGCATTAGTCTGTAGTTTTGGATGGTACATAGTCCCTGGCTATCTCTTCACAACACTCACAAGCATCTCATGGGTTTGTTGGGCATTTCCAAGATCAGTCACTGCTCAACAGATTGGTTCTGGAATGAGAGGTCTTGGTCTTGGAGCCTTTACACTAGACTGGACCGCGGTTGCCTCTTTCTTGTTTAGTCCACTTATCAGCCCCTTCTTCGCCATCGCTAATGTTTTCATCGGTTATGTTCTTTTGATCTACTTCGTCTTGCCTTTAGCCTATTGGGGATTTGATTCTTATAACGCTACGAGGTTTCCTATATTTTCGTCGCATCTTTTCACATCGGTTGGTAATACATATGATATTCCTGCGATCGTGAATGATAACTTTGAGCTCGATTTAGCTAAGTATGAGCAACAAGGAAGGATTAACTTGAGCATGTTCTTTGCTCTTACCTATGGGCTTGGTTTCGCCACCATTGCTTCTACGCTCACTCATGTAGCTCTCTTCTATGGCAAGTAAGTATTATAAGTAGCCTACCAAAATAGCAACATATTCTTATTTTTATATGCATGAGTGATATATCATATATGTAATCGAATCATTACTTTTTTGTATTAACAGGGAAATTTCTGAGAGGTTTCGAGTTTCATACAAAGGCAAGGAAGATATACACACTAGGTTAATGAAGAGATATAAAGACATACCTTCATGGTGGTTTTACTCAATGTTGGCTGCGACACTACTTATCTCTCTTGCATTATGTGTTTTCTTGAACGATGAGGTTCAAATGCCTTGGTGGGGACTTGTGTTCGCAAGCGCGATGGCTTTCGTCTTCACACTCCCGATAAGCATCATAACCGCAACAACTAACCAAGTAAGCAATATTGACCATATATTAATCCATGGTTGGTTTATATTGCAAAGAACGAGCTAATCATTGTTTACTTGTTTTGCAGACACCGGGATTGAATATAATAACAGAGTACGCAATGGGACTCATTTACCCGGGACGACCTATCGCAAACGTATGCTTCAAAGTCTATGGATACATGAGTATGGCACAAGCAGTCTCTTTCTTAAATGACTTCAAACTTGGTCATTACATGAAGATCCCACCTAGATCCATGTTCTTGGTTCAATTCATCGGTACAATTCTTGCCGGAACAATCAACATAACGGTCGCATGGTGGCAGTTAAACTCTATCAAAAACATATGTCAAGAGGAACTTCTACCTCCCAACAGTCCATGGACATGTCCGGGTGACCGTGTTTTCTTCGATGCATCGGTCATTTGGGGATTGGTCGGACCAAAACGGATTTTTGGTTCTCAGGGAAACTATGCGGCCATGAACTGGTTTTTCCTCGGAGGTGCATTAGGACCAGTCATAGTGTGGTCATTGCACAAAGCGTTCCCAAAACGTTCTTGGATTCCACTTGTAAATCTCCCTGTTCTTCTAGGAGCAACCGCAATGATGCCACCTGCGACCGCGGTGAACTACAACTCGTGGATATTGGTGGGGACGATATTCAACTTGTTTGTGTTCCGGTACAGGAAAAGTTGGTGGCAGAGGTATAACTACGTTCTCTCAGCCGCTATGGATGCCGGTGTAGCTTTCATGGCGGTTTTGTTGTACTTCTCGGTGGGGATGGAGGAAAAGAGTTTGGACTGGTGGGGAACAAGAGGTGAACATTGTGATCTAGCTAAATGTCCAACCGCTAGAGGAGTAATTGTTGATGGTTGTCCGGTTAAATAATCTTAAAGGATCCATTGGTGTGTTTCAACAATGTATGATACACAAAGTAACTAATTAAGAATTTCAAAAAAAAATCAAACAAAAATCCATCTAAAATCGTACCGAACAAATTATTGTTACATAAGCACAGAAAAATAGTTGTATAGACCTTCCAAAACAACCGGTTTTGATAAGGATCCAATGGATCCGATCCATATAGTTTTCGTTGAATACATACAACCGGTTTTGAGAAGGAACATCTTTCAATAAATAGAGAAGGTCATGGAGCTGGACACAACCACAACAGCGTTGGACTCAGAATCAAGATCATCAATATGAATGCAGTTACGCTCTTTCTGGAGGATTTTGGAAACGGTGAGTATGAGGGAATTAAAGACGTTGACTCAATTTAAACTACGCCGTTTCGGAATGGCAGCCAGGAATTCAAATCAGACTTGTGATCCAAAATCGGGACGACATAAAAGCATTGTAAAAGGATGATATGTTGGCGTTTTTCATCCCAAGCTAACAAAAAGCAAAACATACCCAAAAGACTTTACAAAAAAACTTGCATTATTTGTTTAAAAAGGGATAGAACCCAAGTCTTAAAAACGATTACCCATAATAAGACTTCAACCATGCAGTTTCAGGTTCTGGAAACATAATACTGTTATTTGATCATATCATCATATCCAAATTCTCAGCATCATCACAGCTGGATAATTCTTTAAGATAAAACAAATAGGAGAAATGGAAACTCTAGGCACCAATCACGGAACCAGAGTTCTTCCTGCACTCGGACAACATGTCCATGTAGAACTGACATTTGCTAATCTCGCTTCCATAGCTGCCGATGCACTGCATTCATTTAAAAAAGAACAATGGATTTGCTTGACGTCAACAATGAAAATGTGATTATCCCATCATTTTATTCAATGTAAGGAAACAAGTTTCAATGTGCGCGCTTCACTAGAGTCAACAACACCCATCTAAATCACTGAGCTATGTAAACGTTCAGCAGAGATAAAAATGAATTCAAATGTTTCAGAACGAATTCTATCATGCAATTAAGAATCCGGACAAATCTGATCCTATAACAGAAATACAGAGAGAGTGTGAAAGCATGAGAAAAAGATTTAAAACTTACATCTTGGAAAGCCTTAGCATGAATGTCACAGGTGCTAGAAAGCATGGCGCTTCCAGCAGGGGCTGCAGATGCAGAAGCAGCCTCAACAGCCTCATGCTGAATGGTTCGTGGACCCATCACAGAATCAACAGCCCTGTGTGCAACTGCACTTCCAGTACCAAAAGCCATACCTATTTCCCAAAAACACAAACAAACAGGTAAGGAAAGACGATTCCAGACAAAACAATTGGGGTCGTATATAGAGAGACAAATAATAGCTTCAAAATTAAACAGAAATAATTAGGCTGATTTACCCTGAGCAATGGTTGAACCAATGCCTGAGAACATGCCACCACCACCACCGCTGGCCTGAGCTGGAGCTGGAGGAGGTGCACGGTGTACTGCAAAACAAAACCCAGAAAGAATGATTTATAAATAATTGAATCCAGCGGAATGGATTGAATAAGTCATAACTAAGAGCAAAAAAACACAATTTCGGAGACAAAGATTTGTACCAGGTTGAGGAGCTGGGCTGCGTGCAGCAGCAGGACGAGGGCGAGGGGCAGATCTTCCTGCACAAATGAAGTCAAAATGAGAGATATATCACAAAAACAAGGAATTTTTTTTTTTGACATCAACAATGAAATCAATGACAACCATGTCTCGAATTGGAAACTAAACCAAGCCTAATACCTTAAGAATATTTGATTATCTAATATCCGATAAGGTCAATAACAAGGTAAACCCTAGATCGGTGCGATACACGCATAATCGAAACGAACCCAAACCAAAACAAAACGTTTAACGTCATCATCCAGAGTCAATAGAATCGGACAGATAGATCTATAATCGGAAAGAGAAAGAAACTTTACCTCCTGAGCTACGGCGACCCATTTTGATATAGAGAGAGACGGCGGTGAAACGAAAATGAGATTAAGCAAATGGAGAGAATACAAAAAAAGCTATTAAGCGACCACGTTTTGTGGAGGCGGTTATTTATAAGGAAAAATAAAAAACTGGAGTCGAGGTCAAGCCACGCGTATATGTAGACGTGTCTGTTTTTAAGTGGTTTGTAAGTCGATAATTTTACAACTAGCAAATATTCCGTTATTTAATTTTTGACCCAAACCTAAGATTCTAGAAAGACCCAAAAATATCTGACCTCCATCAATCATCCGTTGTTTTAATTTTGGCCCAAACCTAAGATTCTAGATAAGCCCAAACAATCTGACTTTTGCTACTTACTTATCCATTAAATCATCCGTTATTTAATTTGGGCCCAAACATAAGATTCTAGAAAAGCCCAAAATATCTGACTTTTGTTACTTATCCCTCAAATCATTCTTCCTCGTCTTTTTCGCATCAAATTCAACGATCAAACATAACTTTCGACATCGAGGAAATTCATATTTCAAAGTACCTTTACACTAGCGAAATTATATATATAAAAAATTAGTCAACAAAAAATTATAAGAAAAATATCTTTTACATACTTGTAATTTGTAAAAAAAAAGTGGAATGAATGGCTGGGGGTTTGATGTTTATAGTACAAAAGCTCCACATCTGATTCTGAGGAAGTTAACTCCAAGGAAGATCTTCTTCATCTTTGGATGATAACGAACAAACGTAATGTACAAATATATACGAATATTATTCAACCTCGCAAGACCCTCTTCTATAGACTCAAATTTCATAGTTTTTTTCGCTTTTGCACTATTTTTACGCATGAATCTTAATTTTGCATTACTATTGATTTGATTACTGATAGCGAGTATGGTATATCAAATGTGTATAGAATCTCTGATAAAGTTTGTAGTGTAGTTTTGCTACAGAAAGAACAAATGTTCTGAGATTGTGAAAGCTATAAAATGAAGGGGTTTACAAAACCATCAGTGAAACTCTGTTGACGGTAACAATTTTCAGGCTTTGATTTTGGAACTTTTTTTTTTTTTTTTTTTTTTTTTTTTTTTTAAA
>Ga0041059_1000147_pt1 | contig 43160 bp, 48 predicted proteins | sample AraColnosormetaG_FD_56232 | JGI IMG/M metagenome (GOLD analysis project Ga0041059, IMG submission 56232) | Arabidopsis roots microbial communities from North Carolina, USA - Col MF nosort | ecosystem: Host-associated > Plants > Roots > Unclassified | place: USA: North Carolina | collected...
GGGGAATTTGTCTCTGTGTTTTTAAANTTTTTTTTTTTTTTTGTAATGAAATGCAGAAGCAGAGTCTAAGCATCAGATGTGCTCGTGTTGGTGGAGTGGAGATTCCGGCTAATAAGAGAATTGAGTACTCTCTTCAGTACATTCATGGGATTGGTCGAACTAGGGCTCGTCAGATTCTTGTTGATCTTCAGATGGAGAACAAGATTACTAAAGACATGGCTGAGGAAGAACTCATCATTCTTCGTGATGAAGTCTCCAAGTACATGATTGAGGGTGATCTGGTAATACACTTTCCCTTACATTTACACACTTTAGGACATGAGTAATGTGCATCATAGTTTCAGTTTCTGTCAGTCCATTCTCGAGCAGTTTCTTGAAGATTGGAGAAGAACTTAGGCTGCTATCTATTTGGTGTTTTCATTGCTTTAGTTTGGGTTTCCTCTTGTTTTGATTTGGTTCTTAGGCCTTTGTGAATGAATTATTGATTTGTGTTGTGGATGTTGTGCAGAGGAGGTTCAATGCTCTTGCAATCAAGAGGTTGAAGGAGATCCAGTGTTACCGTGGGGTAAGGCACATCCAAGGGCTGCCATGTCGGGGACAGAGAACCAAGAACAACTGCAGGACTCTTAAAGGCAAGAAAATTGCTATTGCAGGGAAGAAGAAAGTTTCCAAGTAATCATCTTCATGATCTCCTTCTTCTTCTGTAATACTCTTTTTAGTTTGTCTAGTCATCTCTGTTTAAATGTGATTTGTAATTCCCAAACCTTTGTTCGAACTGAGCCCTTTCCAGTTTATCTTCGGCTTTTTAGCTATTATTATTCCGTATCTTCATCATTCATTATAAAGTTACAAAAGAAGTTGAAGATTTCAGCATTCAAGAATGATGACAAACCAAGAACAAACTTGAAAATTTGGTCGAACCAAAAATGGTTTATTCAGAATACGTACATATGAATACATAAGTAACCAAAAAATAAAATTTTATAGCTTTTGCCAAAAGACTCGATCTTGGATTGTCTCTAATCCTACCCAGAAAATCTTGCTATCACACAAAAAAAAGGAAGAAAATGAATAATAACAGGGTAAAAATTTTCAGTAAGAGAACTCATGGCCGCGGAGTGAAATGTATTTCTTGACCCAAATGGCAATATCTTCGGCGCAGGCCTGTGCCTGAGGAGTCTTGAGAAGCATATCAAGTGTAGCAAACTCATGAACTGCGTCTTTGTATTCTAAAACTGGAGAATCTACGTTTACCTTTCTAAGCTCTTCTGAATAAGCAATGGCTCGGTCTCTCATCCAGTCATGCTCAGCTACTACTGTAAGTGTTGGAGGCATTAGCTTCAGAGGTGGTCCACTGCGGTTATGGGCAAGTGGGTTTGCTGCCGGGTGGTCAAAGTCGAACTCTTTCTCTGGTAAGAAGAGTTTCCAGGCTAGAACAGAGACAGGCTTATCGTAGAAGTAAGAGTTTGCCAGCTTTATTTCGGACTGTGTTGGGTTGTTTCCAATGAAAAAGGGGTACATTAGAACCTGTGCAACAACTTTCACCGGTTCTAGAAGTTTCCCAGCTTCCACTGCTTTCCGAGCTACATAGTCTGCTATGTTCCCACCACAGCTCACCCCGAGAAGAACACATCTGTTTTAACATCATATGAAGCAACAGGTTGAGACACAGAAGTTGATGTGAGATTGCAATCAATGGAAGATAAGCTATCTTAGTTCATCTAACTAGTTGTCCAAAGAATCCTGACTTTGTACCAAGTTACTCCTAGATCAACATGAAACTATTCTTAAGATCTTATATGCCGAAATAAGTTTAAATTCCAGGAAGCAATCTCTGCAACCAAGTACCAACATCGCTGTAACAATCTGAATCAAAGCATGTTCTAGCTTCAGTAAACCTAAAGGCATTTCATGGATCACATCAAAATCCAAATATTCTAAACACTATCTAAATTCTTGAGAGCAATCCATACTAAGGTCGTTTACATCTAACTCCAGGTGTCTCTAGCTCATTAACTGATTAAGTTCATACTTCCTTTTGTCTTTAAGCATCACAGCTTATACAACTGGTCATTGGGAAGATACACATCAAGCAACAAGCAAGTAAGGTCACAGATACAAACCTGGAAGGATCGGCGTGAGCAGCCAACCAAGGCTCAACCATGGAAGCTCCAAAAGCATCCACAATCTGTCCTTGAACATTCAACTTCTTAACCTCAACGCCATTGACACGTCGATTACCCAAAGACTTACAACAATCAGCTAGATTAGCCTGTTTCCCAAGCCAATGAAGCACTTTGACTCCATCCTCAAACGCCGCAGGGTACCTATTCTCAGGCGCAAGCCTATAACCAACGGCCAATACAATGACATCACAGACTTTAGCAATTCTCCGGCAAAAGAAGTCATTAGCAGCCGAATCAGAACTTCCACTAACCCAACCTCCACCATGAAACTGCAACATCACTGGTAGTTTCCGAGAATTCCTCTTCGCAGATGGCGCATATCCACCATAAGGTTCTAGATTCTCGTTGTTGCAACCATAGCTGTTCCTTCGAGATTCGTTCCTCTCCGCCGGTGCCGGAGAGTTATGATTAGGGCCATAGCTATGTCTCCGATCAGATCTGGGTTGGTGGTTATAATTATCCTTGTGGCGTAACGAATCTGGTTCTGGAGAAAGAGCAGATTCGGGAAGAAAGATCCTTACGGTGAGTGACGTCATTGGATCAATGTGTATATCTTTGGTGGCAACACCGTCGGTGAAAGACGGATTCGCGGCGGCGACGGATTCATCGGATCGGGTCGAAACACCAAAGGAATCAGATAAGCCATCAGCAGCTGAAATTGAAATCAGATTCTGAAGACGATGTTTCAATAGTAACTTAAAGAAGACGCTATAGAGCTTCACAGCTACCCCTGGCATTTCCCTCCAGAAAAGACCAGATTTTTTCAACGATTTTCTGATATTTTCTAGAGAGTTGATTCTCAAGTTGTGAGAGAGAGAGAGAGATCACATCAATGGAGGTTCGCTAGGGTTTGTTTCCCAACTTGAAATTGACCCGATTCGGAGAACAATTACGGAGATTAGAATCGAAATTGGATGCAAAGAGTCAAAATTGATCAAGCCCAGTTTCGATTTCTACAAAAATCAGAGTAATTTACAGAGAAGAATCAAATGATGACGACGAAGAAGAAAGAGAGAGGATTGTGGAGAAAGTGTCATTGGCTACGAGAGAGATATGAGAAAATGATCCTCTGAAACGCGGTTACCGTAACACGAATGTTCTCTCTTGCTTTTGTGATTTGTAAAATTCTAGAAACGTACAAATGCTGAAAGTTTTTTTTTTCTTTCTTTCTTTTCTCTTTGCGTATTATTTATATATCTTTGCTATTCACTGATTTTATAAATTGGAACTTATTGAGTAAGATTCCAAAACTATTAATCATAGAGATTATTGACACTTCATTATGTTTTTAATCATAGACGTGTGGGCAAAATGACAGCACCTTAAATTATTTATTTTGTTACAAAATCCATAATTAATCAACTCATCTTGGTTATTTAATTAAGAGCACATTCATTATAATTTTTCTTTTGCCAGCACTATAAATTTTCTTTGGGCCAAAAACATTTATTAAATTTTGTAAGATGTTAGATTTTTGGTTACCAAAAGCTTAAATTATGTTAAATTTGGGAATTTAAGAGGGAAATCTAGAATAATTGTTTGACCATCCTACCTTGAATTATAATGTTTAATAATTCTATTCAATGTTCAAATGAAGATATAAGAAACTTTCTCCATACAACGATAAAATGAAAATAAAAACCTTGAAAAATTCAAAACTTTGGTCGCTCATGGTGAACTTGACCTTAAAATTAAAAACCAAAGACTTTACAAAGAAATGTAGAAGACACTGCTCGAATTTGTAGAATATTAATTAAATTGTCACTAATGGCCGTATGTTTTCAAAAAAGGTTAACGACACTAATTTGCAATATTTGAATCGGTCGATAAGGCCCATAAGATAATATAGATGGGCCCAAGTTTCTTTCGAGGTGACACTTGTGACTTGTGATCCGATGAATAGCTTGTTTTTTTTTCTTTCTAAGATAACCTAATTTGCATTTTGTTTGTTGATATCTAATCGAAAGCTGCTGGATAATCAGCTCCCATTTTCCCTAGTGAGGAAGTATGTGCCATAGCTACCAAGGGCACTGATCCAGGTTAGATCAACCTTTGAACTTGGACTACTTAATTATCTCTAGGTCTATGCATAAGTTTGATTGGCACAGTGATTGTTTAATTTGATGTCAATGTCGACTTAACAGTAGATGTGTCATGTGTCATGTGTGCGAGTCTCAGACTCGCAAGAACAGTCTCAACTGGAGTATACTAGGGTGATCCAATACTAGGAAACTATATAAAAAAATGAAAATCTTAAAACACACAAATCAATATAACCATTGAACACCATATTTTTGCAACTAATTCAAGCAACAACTTTGCTTGGACCGTTCATTGCAAACAACATATTCCCACCACTTGGCAAATAGACGACATTGGGAGAATTAGAGAGCGTAATCGCAACCTCTCTAGCCGCCTCGACCCTTCTGAGCTTGATCAACCCCATCCCAGCCCCTGCAGTCGCTTTCGATATAACCCGAGCCGCCTCGCTCTCTCCTTCTGCTCTAATCACAGCCGCTCGTCTCTCCTGATCAGCCTTTGCCACTACGAACTTGGACCGCTCAGCTTCTTGCTGTGCCACCTGCTTCCGCTCCACCGCAAGTGAGAACTCTTTACCGTATGAGAGACCAGTGATCGACACGTCATCGAGAACAATGTTGAACTCCTTAGCTCGCTTGATCAACGTTTCGCGTATAAGAGCTGAGACCTGTGGACGTTCTGTTAAGAGCTCGTCAGCGTTGAACTGAGCCACCACCGCTTTAACCACCTCGTCCCGATCGCTGGTAGGACCTTTTCACCATAGTCGAGACCTAAGTTTTGGTATATATACGAGAGGCGCGAAACCTAACACGAACCCACGGAAAACAGTTATATATTATTTTACATATATATCACAAAATCTTATTAGTGAAATTTTTTGGATATTCGCGGGAACTTACATCAGGGCGAAACATAACACGAAGTGTGAGGTTGACCATCTGAAGATCCTTAGTTCCAGAGTCGGTATTGATTTTGTAGGGTTTGGTCCGAATGTCGAAGATATACGGCTTTTGCACCCACGGAATCTTACGATGTGTCCCTTCTCCTACTGGTTCTTCTAGAATCCCTTCGAATCGGTGGAACATAACAGCTCTCTGGCCACCATCAACGGTGAACATTGTTGATCTCACAGCCGCTATGGCAGCTCCTAGACCTAGAGCTACCTTTGTGAACTTTGACCAAGGCATGATTGGCTTTGAATGTCTCCTGTATGGATTTTAGGTTTCTTTTTATGTTGTTTAGGGTTTCTTTTCTTGTCAGATAGGTGAGAAGTAGTTAGAGAACGCAGGAGATGAGGTTTTATAGGAAGTTTTTTTTTTTGCGTGAGGCAGAAGTTAAGGAGAAAGCTTATTATATTGGGCGGGTTCTTATTTAGCGGGTCGGTTTTCTCACGTTCTGTTACTCACTCGGTCAACCATACCTGCCACGTGTTACTTGTATGCATTACTATTGGTGGGCTTTTAGACGGGTCTTTTAATTTTCCGGTCCGTTACTTTTTAATAAGTTTTACCAGTTCCCGCGATGCACTCGCTACCTATCTCTATCTTGCGAGTTAAACCCTCACCCAAAAATCTTCGACAAAACTCGAATCTTGATCTAAATCCGAGAACGAACATTATAGGATTGTGTAGATTTATTTAGTTTTATTTTGTGAATTTGCAGGTATAAGGTTGTTGATATGAACCTTATTCGAATGTTTGGGGATTCCATTTCTAGATCCAAAGATGTAATGCGATTTGTGTGCCAAAGAACATTTGCTACAGCTGCTGGTAAAGCGAAGAAGGTTGGGAGGGGAGATGGAGGTAATGATGCACCAAAAGCATCGAACTTGAGCAAAGAGATCAAATCGAGTATGGTTGTTAGTGCTAATACTCTGAAAGATGGATTGGACCCTAAGATCTTGCCTAATTCAGATCACCCTGATTATTTATGGCATCTGCTTGATAAGCGACCGGCGCTTAGCGAACTTAGAAGGAAGAACGTTGAGACTCTTAGTTTTGATGATCTTAAACGTTTTGTGAAGCTGGATACCAGAGCTAGAATCAAGGAGAACCATTCTATCAAGGCCAAGAACTGAAATGAGATTCAACAATGACTTGTTGTATGTGTCCCTTATAATTCCCCTTGTTTGAGCAATCCCTTCATTTTCCTTATTATCTTTGGGATTATTTGATCTTAAAAGATTTTTCTCTAATTCCATGCTCTTCTCAGTAAATTGGTTAAATTTGTGTATTTTATGCTATTCATTGGCCAAATGGTATATCATTCAGCTTTCCACAACAGACTGCCTAACACCATGTCTCAGCTTGGATGGTATGTTTAGTCCCCAATTCTCTTCCTATCCTCTTCAACACATGAAAAGTTCACAATCCAATGATCGAAGATATGAATCTCTGTGTTTCGTAATTTCTTACACTTCCCCAGCTAACTTTTGATTCTTCCAAGTAAAAGAATATATGGCTTACCAGTTGCTGGTTTCAGGGGACTTGGTGTTGGCCGTAAACAAAGAGAGTTATAAAGCCAAATATAACTCACCAAGAATGGCACACTTCATAAAGAAAACGTTTCTCATCAATATCAAGAATCAAGATGTGAGCAACCAAGTGTAGCAGAGAGACAAGACATATGTGTATGGAAGAAACTCTTAAGAGAAGAACTTCTGAACAATACAGAGTTGAATTAAAAGTGCATTTTGCACATACTGCTTACCCAAAAGCAAATCTATTATTCCAAAACATACATCATTTAGAGGAATTCTAAAAGGTGAGAATAATAATGGTATATATATTATATATAGTACATGAAAAGGAAGATCAAACAATGATCTAGAGAAGAAAGAAGAAACTATCTAATTTTCTTGTCTACTCTGATTTTGTTAGCTTTCCTTTCACTAAACAATTCTATCCAGAGATTCCAAATCCAAAGTATACTAACAGTAATAGCAATTCCAACAACAATTGCCCAAGAAATCCACAACCAATTAGGTATCACACCATGAGCACCACCTCGAGCGTAAAACGCTACCATTTTCCCGAAAAACAAAGGTCCCAACACACCCCTAACGATACTGTAGAAGGCGTAAAACGGAGGAGACAAGAGATCGTACACTTTCACAGCTAATCGTGATTCCGGATCATTCTTCCTTGCTCCGGCGAGCGTCCACGCGTTCTGACACGCGCTTGTTACTTCAGCTAGAATCAGGAGGCCTAAGATGGCGCAAGCCCCGTGGAAGACGAGGAATCTGCAGGTTAGGAAGACGAATAGAGTGGCTACGTGATGGCCGATGAAGAGTACGTCGTTAGGGTTGAAGACGATGTAGTGGAAGAGATCGGTGAGGAAGTAAGCGACGCTGAAATCGAGGACGGTGTTTTGTGCGGCGGTGTTTGCGGAGGCGAAGGAGCGTTCGGAGGAGGAGAAAACTGCGCGTGTGGCGAGGAAAACCGCTGGAGATCCATGGAAGATTGAGATCAGGCAGCTTGAAGCTTCGGGACGGATTTGTGGTTTCCAATTGCGGAAGACGATGAAGTAAGCGATTAGGTAGATGGTTAAGAACATGGAGAAGAAGATAGGAAGGTCTGGAATTGAGATTTCTCCGATATTGATCGACATTGAGATCGGAATCTCAACCCAAGAGACAATGGAAGAAGAAGAAGAAGAAGAATAATCTACACAGAAGAAACTTAATCCCTTTTTATCGTCTGTCGTCTCGTTGAGTTTTAGCTTAAACGATAGACTGATAGACACATGTATCAAAATATCTATTTAATCATATATTATATTGACCAAAACAACTTTATAATATCATCTCTTTTTATGATGAAGAAGGACACTGAGGTGTGATGGTAAAAATCAAAGTGAAATGGTACAAATACTTTCCCAAGTAGATCAATCACCAGAAGTTGTAGTAAAGCTAAAGACATAAACCACATTTATAGGTAAATGGTCTATGGCTAATAAGTAGTAAGAAGTAAGAAGTAAACTATATTTTTCAAGCCAATTCCGAAACGACAAACACCAAATGCTGAAATGGCGTTTCTTCATTTTATTTACCATCATTTGCTGCCTCTGCAAGCTTGGCGGAAAATCGAAGCTTGTTGATATTCAATTTTAGTTCCTCAACACATAGTGCTTTCCATTCATTGCTCAACTCTCTTCTTTTACCAGTTCCAAGGTTCATCAGCTTCTCAAGCTGCAACTTCTTTTGATAATCACTTAATCCTTGCGACATCATGGTGGTCTCAAACGCATCCCGCACAGCACACAACACATCATCATCATCATCATCACTCTCTTTTCCAGCAGTCCCGTTCTTCTTCGTAGTTATTTTGTCAACAACAACAACAGCTTCATGAGGTGACTTGCCACTTTTCGCAGCCCCTTTGTCAATTAAGGCCACTTCCTCATCCTCCTCAAACACCTCCTCCTGTGATTCAACAAACCATATAATTGAACAATATCCAAATCATTCTTAAACCACAATTCATTAAGCAAGTTTTATTGTAACAGATTTGACGATTGTGTATCAAAAACAAATGACAAACTCTTATTAGTCACTTACTCCACTCTCGCTTTGATGTGCTTTATCCATAACACCATTAGTGTATTCAGCATCAATTTTACGCCAAATCATCATGGAATATCCAAAAGCTTCAGTTTCACTAGACCTAGTAAAATGTGGATCATTTCCTTGATCGATTTTCTCCATTTGATCAAGGAACTTCTTCTTCAACTTCCTGGTCTTACTCATAAGCTGGCACTTGGAAACTTTCACATGAATGGAACCTTTGACGTAACAATAAAACGCATCCCAATCAATTTTGGATTCGAGTCCTGTTTTAGCTCGAAAATCCACCAATCCCTGAGAATTATAGATATGCCGTTTCAGGAATCGCAACGCAATCAAGTAAATGCAGTAGATAGATGAGACAAAGTAGGAAATACCTTTAAGATAGAGAGCTCGTCTTCTTCGTTCCAGATCCGGTTGCTCGGAGGAGAAGCCATTTTTGTGTTGTGCTTCGTCTTCTTCTTTTTCTTCTTCTTCGTTTCTTCTTCTGTTGCTGTTTCGGAAGCAGTACGTTTTGAAGTACGCTTCTGTGGAGGGTTATCGTCAGAGTCGTCACCACCACCACCAGGTGAAGAGAAACCTAGCTCCGTCGGAGTCGCCATTGTCAATTTGCTTACTTTTATACTTCACAATTCTAGCCTGATTGGCTGGCATGCAGAGAAAAGCCTTAATCAGGATATCAATTACACTAAATCGACTAGCGATAACAACTTTTCATGAAATTCAAACTTACGCCAGAAAAAAAAAACAGACTCTTGAGAGAACAAAAATGTGGTTTCCAAGTTTCAGAGCGACTTCTTGAGTGAAGAAGAAGAGATTCCGAGTTTTCTTTTTATTTTTTCAGCGGTGTAAAAAATCCATTTCCATACAAAACGACGTCGTATTTGACATAAGGCTCTTTTTAAGTTATAAATTCTTTACTGATACAATATACTCAATTCGACAAGAAGCACGAAGATAACCCGTACCAACATCACACAACACAACGCAAAGGGAAAAAGACGATGACCCACTTCTCACGACCATTCCAAGCAAAACTTAACTCATGAATGACTACGTTCCCACTCTCAGTACCAATAAAATCCAATCCTCAGTCTGAACGGCCCTCTCTACTTGAAGCTCACAGTATATGTTTTTTTTTGGGATGGATTCTGGATTCAGAATTCAGATATATCTATTGTTTGGTTTTGGGGATCAGCATACAACCTCAATCAATCTCTCCCTCTTCTATATCTATTTCAGGGGCTGGCGAAGTTAGCGGGTCAGCTTCCTCCTCATCCTCATCTTGTTTCATAAACAGTCCAAGCTGTTCAAGAGGATTACTACCCCCAAAACTGAAACTACGCAACCCAACATCAGGCCCATCCTCCTCCTCTATTGTATTTGTCAAATGGTCTGTGTCGACTGTTTTCAGCAGTTCTAGATCCTCGAGAAACTTTGCGTTCTCATTGAGTTCAACCGACTGCTCCATCTGCACCAAATACCATGAAAACTTATGTTTCAGTGAAAAAATGGGACTAGATATTCCAATTTTCTTAATGATAGAGTTCACCCATTATAATATAGTAATGACTATTTCGTTGTAATGAACATCTTTACCTCCATCAATGCCTGGCGTGCTGCTTCTCTTTCAAGCTCCAGCTTTCTCTTAGCCTCAGCCGCAGCTTCAGCTGCAGCTTGTGCCTCAGCTTTTCTACGAGCTTCTTCAGCTGCCTTAGCTTCTGCTTGTAATCGCGCTTTCTCTGTTAAGAAAGGGCACATATTATAAACTCAGGTTGCAGTGTGCTTTTATCACTTACAACTGGTAAATGTCACCAACTACAGTTGATTTAGCAAATCAAGGAAGCAAACCTTTCTTCTTTTGAAGCTCGAGTTCTTCTCTCTCACGCTGCAGCTTCTCTGGATCTCGAGTGTCATTCTGATCTCAGGAACACATAGAATTTACGAAAAATCAATTCAAAGGTCAAAAAGGACCCAGAATAGTGGGTTGGAACTTGGAACGCACAACAAACCTGGTTAAGAGGTTTCTCTCGGGCTTTCAAAATTATGTCTGCAAATCGGTTCTTCAAAATAGCAGCCCTGTAGCTCTTTTCAGGAGGTAATTGCTTCTCATTCTGAGCACTATTTCCTAGTGTATTAAAGGGTCAAGGTCAAGAGTGAGATGCCACCTCAGACAGAAGAGCAGAAACATTTTTCTGCCATACTCCTTTTCTTACCATCTTGCTGACAATCCGCCTCAACAGAACTTATTTTCTCCGGAGATGCACTTTCCAGCTGATCCAATCCACCAACAGATGCTACTTGTATAAAGCAACAAAACATAAGTTCCACACCCAAAAACTAAACTTTTGACCACTAACAAAAAATCCACTCACATCCTCTTGTTGGGGAAGCGCTTGTAGCTCCATCCAACATAGGTTCAAGATCGATGGTTCCAAGCCCCTGTATCAGCGCAGGACAGGAGCACGAAGAAACAATTAGGTTATCCTAACAAATCTGGGAACCATCAAGTAAGTTGAATTTTATATATATCAGGATTCAAACAAACTATGACATCCATTTCATATTGTTATGGTTCCGCAACAGTAAAAAATTGTGGTCCAAGAGTTCCTCCATATCAAATTATATCAACTTTATGACAAGGTAACAAAGATATCCACATCGACATATGCATTGTGTCGCACCAAATCTCAGTTATTCATGTTTGCATGTTATTCCAGACCACTATATACCTTTGATGCCCTCGGTAAACTTGACATTTTAGGATCACCGGACACACTTCCCAAGCTATTACCTAGATTATATGCATCAAAAGAGGAGCAATCAGTAGTACAACCCAGGGGATAGTCTAATCACCATAAAATCAATAAAGGGAACACGAAAGGCAATTTAGTTTTAGTTAGTAAACAAGTGAATGTAAAAGGCCTCCTAATTTAAAAATTATAAAATAAGTGCGCTAGCAACGTTCACTGCATATCAACAACAATATGGCTCCAAGGCCACTTCTGAGAAAATCTGAGGTCACGAGAGTTTGGAAATGACAAATGTAACAACCATACCCCAACAAAAGTTCTATGGAGAACAAGAATGTCAATATAAACAAGCAAAAGAAAAGATACCATTAGAGTTTCCTAACACCAGATCCTTCTCTATCGTGACAGGAGAAATGCTGGATGTTGGGTGTTCATTTTCACCAATGTCAACAACTTCATCATCCAATTCACTCCCTACAACGAATACAGTAAAAAATGTTACTCTGATTAAAGAGCCAAGCAAAAAACTTTATCGAACCACAAGCAGGCTGTGAACTAACCATCACAATGTTGCATTGATGAATTCCCTGGCACTGATCCATGCAGAAGCTGCAATAGATAAAAGTTTCCCTATTAGCAGTGATGATGCAATTAGATGATTCAAACATGAGATATAGACGAAGATATACCTCTATCTCACAGGGTTCAACACTTGATTTTTTGTTTTGGATCTCACGCAAATGCTCGTCTAAGAGATCCCGCAACTGAAACAAGGCATGGTCACTGAGATCATTAATGTCAATCTCAATCTCATCATCCCCAATCCCTCCTTCATTTGAGTTGTGATCTCTCAAGAAATTTATTAATTGTGCCGGGAACTCAGTCAAGGACTCCAAATCCTTGCCCAGCTTGAGTCTATCCTCATCAGTCATAACCCGTTTAGCAGGATCTACGACATTCTCACAGTCTACTGCAGTGGTCTTCCTCTTCTTAGCCATAGGCACAGGTATTACGATATGTTTTTCCTTATGGGCATCTAAGTTACTCGGTTCAGTATGAACTTTAGTTCCGGATAATTTCTTCTCAAGGGTCTTCCACCTCACTTCGAAAAACTTACGAAGTGTATCAGCCATAACATAAACATCATTACCAGGTGGATTATACGTCATTGCATTGCTGAAGGTAAGCCGAACATCAGCAGCAAACTCTGACGGACAGGAATATGTCCCCGAAGTTAACTTATTCTTCACAGTTCCTAAATCCATAGGATGCTCAATAACATTAAAATAGTCCAGTATATTCAGCTTGACAACATCCACTGGAGTATTGAACACCCAACCATACTGATGTGACATCAATCGTTTCAAAAGCGCCTCGCATTGCTTCATCAGAAGCATAACCGCAGTAGTGACAGGAGTCGGTTTAGAAGCAGCACTTATAGGGTTCACCGTCTTTCCTGGACCCGTGGAACATCGCGACATTCCAAAACTCTTGACTCGAGTCAAACCACTAGCAGAAGAGCTAGTGAGAGCCACTGTTCTAGAAAGCTCAAAATTCTTCTGGAAAACTCGTATTTGTTCCAGCTCTTGTCTTAGCCTACGAATCAACTCCTTCCTATCTGATGATGATAGGCCAGATAAGGGTAATACCATTTTCGAGACACCGAAGGTTTCACCGACCTTTCTTTTTGAACAATTGGAACCCTCTGAGACCCTCGGACTATCAGATCCTTCATCATAATCTCCACCGGGTGCCTCAAAACAATAATCACCAGGGAAACCACCGTTTCTCTCTGTCATATCGACGAAATTGTGAAATAGATTCCCTTAATCTCGTGAAGAGCTCCGGATCAGTCTAATCCTGCAGGAAACGAAACATCTCGTATGACGGATTTGCTTCAGAAAGCTAATCTCCGAAGACTCTTATGACTCTAAATCAGATAATCTCGATCCGATAGTAGATAGATGATTCAAAACCCTAATTTAAGCGATTCAAATCTGAACTCGTCCTGCAATGAAGACTTCGAATTGCCCGATGGAAGTAAACACCAAAATCGTGAAAAGGAAGAAACTCACCGGCTGAACTTCAGAGCAATTGAGAAAATCGATGATCCAACTGAAGCGGAAGACAGAGAATCTAAGAAGAAGCGAAACCTTAGAGGAGTAAAAACCCTAAAATGTTGATATGGAAATAGATAAAAGGCAGAATGACGAATACGACCGAGAGAAGTAGAGAGATAAATATCTGTTGATCTCTTCACTGTCTGATTCCACACTTAACGGTGAATCGGTTAACGAGTTTCGGTACGGGAACACTCAGGAACAATCAATAAACACCGTCGGATTTTAATCGAACAGATCTAGTGACTAGTGTAGTGAGACACCAATAGATATTTTAGATGCGAAGATTTTTATGAGTCAACGCATTCAACGAACCGCTTGCCGTTTTTGTTCACTCTATCGGCTCGTCCTGACGTTTTTGTATCCAATGGACAAAATGCTCAATTTCGTTATTCATTTTTTTTGGAAATGATAAATTCTAAATTTCTAAAACAGAGATAAAACATTACAGAGGGAGTTGGGGAAGAACAAGAAGGTTCATTCATGTATGTACACTTTGAACAATGCGACTTAAGGCTTCATTGTTGTAAGAAAAAAAGGACAATCATATGCTGAAACATTTGCGTGTCAAGCGGCAGATAACGCTCCTAGTACCCTTATCTACCTGCAATTGCAATTTGCAATGCATTAAAACTTTGAAATCATCAACTTCTGAATTCATAAACAACAATAAACCATCTATAAGGAGATAGATTTCGGCTTTGTAGCTAGCAAGAAATCTTACAAAATCAAAATTATTTTGGAAACTTCCTAGTCATGTTTTCGAGCCGCAAAGGATCAGATCTAGACTTGTACACACAAAAACTGACCGTAGTTAAGCGACCTCAGATTGTAATGATCAAGGACACGACCAAAAATTACTCCTGCCATGTCCCACAAATTGCAGCTACAACACGAACCTGAACCAACATAGTTTTAGAAGGTCAGAAAATATTAGTTATTAAGTGAGAGAGGCAGGGGGCAGAGATACGTGCCTTTTTATTTCAAGGAAGGAGCATATGGTGCTGGGCATGGAGAGATGGCTGTATCGGGCAACTGATTTAAAAGATCAACTGTTGTCGTAAGGCATGCAACTAGTATTTTCTTCTCCAGTTGGACAAGCCGGGTTGCAACTCGCTTCCTAGGACTCAAACTAGGATCTGCCAACTGTTGATTGGGAATTCTATCAATGTCATGTCATGCAGGAAAACCAAACAAAAAAATGTGTTTGATCTGTAGCGATCACAAAGTCTAAAGACATACCAATGCATCATCTTCTTTCGGAGTAGTAGGGTAGCCAGATAACCGTCTCATGAAGTAATTAGCAAGCTGATCTAGTACTGCTCTTTCCATACAAGGGCTCATCTACAAAAGAGCTTGAGAGTTAAACCTTTACAAGTGTGTCAACAACTTTCTATGTAGCAGTAACATTGGAGGCCTCACATGTAGGGACTGAACATTTGATGCAATCAAGGAAATATCAAAGATTACTTAGAAAAAAGTTTTGCCAGGTCACTCATCCTCTACCTACCGGACAAACTGGACCTTGGGATGAAATTACTGACTGCATTTCAGAAGGATCAGACATGTAACCCAACCGCAGGTAGGGAAGCATGTCTTGAACAGCTTCTCTTTCTTTTCCCACACGAACCTGAGATGGATGCAAAACCAAAATCAGACAGAACATCTCAAAGTAGACTTGTTGCCATGGGAAAGTCATACCTGAAATACTTGTTGGGATAATTTTCCGTTCCTTTGAGCAACCATTCTCTTGTCCTGGTATTGAGGATCCTCAGTGTTCAACGCTGCCTTGAATGTGTATGACGCATAAAACATGCAAACAGTGAGGAATTACATGAACACTACACTAGTGTTTACAGTAACGCAACAAAGTTTTGTAATTACCTCAACTATTACTCTATCATAAGGGTTATCCTCATCAACAAATCCATAGTTCAGAAGCAATTTCGCATTTGGTTGTGGCCCACACCTTCAAATAAAGGAGGAAATGCAAAAGTATGAAAAATAGATCAGAATGAAAAAGCTAGCTGTAGGAAGCAATTTGGCTTACAGACGCACCAGACAACTATAGGATCCCCGGCCTTATATGGCCTATCTACCACGAGTTCAACAGCACCATCAACAGCAGTAAGCATTGCCTTGCAGTTGGAACAATAGGCCAACAAGGGAGGACCAAGAGGAACCAAAGCAAACCGACGAGCCAAACCGACATTCTGAGTACAAGAAGAAGCATAACAATCTAAATTAGAAGAAGCAACAAGCACCACCTGACTACTTGCTTAAATGATGAGCTGCAAGCTAAACTTTAGATTCAGCGATAGAGTAATAGAGGTAAGACCATATTATTATATTTTACTCTAACTATTCTTTCAAATACAGAAAGACATTCAAGTTGTGAAAAGTAAACCCCAAAAGAATGAAAATTACTTGTAAATGCACCACACATGACTGAATGGCAACAAATGCCTGTTTGAAAATCTCAAATGAAAAAGCTTCAGTTGGTATGTCAAATGGGTATTGCTGCAAAACACAAATAAAATGGTGTAAGTCCGAGGCCGATGTTTAGCATTCCATATATTAAAATGACAAGAAGAAGCCGAAATCGTAGGTAGCCAAACACCTGAAACAAAGATCCAGCCATGAACCAGACAGTGTCAAGCTCATTGTATTCTCTTTTGATCCCTTCAGCCCTCTCAAGAACTTCGGCCTGAACCATGTTAAAGAAGTTAACCACTAAGAACCCACTATACTAGTTCATCACACGTCCGGCATATACTAACGCAATACCTTGGTAGGACTACCAGTTAGGTAATCTAACTCAGCCTCTGACCACAGCAAAGGGGATTCCGCATCTAACTGACCTCTTCCTCTTTGACGATCAAGTTCTCTTATATAGGGATACCATACTGATTTCTTTCCTTGTTTCTTCTCATACATCAAATACAAAGCTAGACAAGCCAGTTCGGATAATTTGTTCGTCGTCAACAGTTCAGCTGTGTGATAAAGAGAGTTTATATGGCTTCAGACAAGAATCAAAACACCCGTAATCCCACCCTTATCTAAGAGAAATCACAAAGTCTAATCCAAATATTATAGTGCATAACTGATGAAGTAGCTTTATGGAATAGGAAACATAATAGAGAATGTCTCATACCAATAGTCTCGTTTCCCAAAACTCTTTCCAGAGTAACCACCAGAGAATCAGGAACTGAAAACGCCACATCACCCTTCTGTAAAAGACAGGTAATTAGGAAAAATTTACCATCAAAACCCGGAAATTGATACTTGGAATACCCTATGGAACTGTGTATAAGCAAATAAAACTGTTGAAATGCTAAGTCAACCACCTGAAGATCCTCACTAGCAGCAACATAATGTATAGGTTTATGCTTCTGATCATGAGCTGGTCTCTCCTTGAGAATAACCTTGCAAGGTGGCAACCCATTCTTATCCATCCAAAACTTCAAATCCTCGGAGTCATCTCCTTCCTTCTTGCTCGATACTTTGCTCTGCCTCTCGTCTTCCTTTGGTGAACCGCTCGCGACTAAAGTATCTGAGCTCGAAACGCACAAGCTTCTTAGATGAACCGATCGCGATGAAGAGATCAATTTATTGTTCCTCCACCGAGGAAGTGAAGAAACCCTAGAAAGTGGGAAAGAACGAATTGGAAGAGAGACGCATTTCGTATGGAAACATGTGATAACCCCTTCCATCGGAATTATCAATTCCAAAATTCCGATTATGTCGAAACGTAAAGATTCTCCGGCGACGATTCTGAGGATTTTGCTCCGTTCTTCTTTTGCGTTTTCTCAGATTATTTTTTTCATTGAGGATAAGAGAGGGAAATGGAGAAATCAGGTTGAAAACGAAATGGGGAAGATGCGACATAAAAAATGAGTAAAGAAATAAAAATCTACGTGGCGCTTAGCGAGAATGGGCCTGAAACTAGCCCACCACAACAAGGAGTCTATCAGATTCCCCAAACGACACGCAGTTAAAAACGAGTTTGATACGACGCCGTTGAGACTTCTCTAACCCTTGCAAATGATAAAACGCTCGCGTAAGTTAGCACGAGAGATACACGCGCAAGGGGAAAATTTTTTAAGTAAAAGGGAAATAAAAGATTTGAGGGTCCATAATGGTCTTCTCTACTTGTTGGCAATTGTGACAAAAATATGAAACTTTTTAAACCAACAAAAATGAACAAAGAAATCAAAAGTAACATTCTCAAGATTCACACTACGGTTGTCTTTGAGCCAAGTTTTGTTGGTGCTTCTCGACTTTCGCTGTTTACATGGAGAACTTCTGAGGAACAGTATCGAAATCGTCTCCAAAGTCGTACCTTTGTCTTTCCCTTCCTACCTGAAAAAAAGTAGTCAAACGGCTTAGTCAGAGAAACATGGGTTTCCAGGACAGAAGACTAATGGAATATGGTATTAAATTACCTTTCCCAAGTATAAAGGGTCACATGATAAGCTCTCATCCATGGCTAAGAGATTCTTCGACAGACCAATAGTCCTGAAATTTTTATCAAAACACATAACTTGTTTGATGCTACTACTTTCCTTTGGCAAAACAGTCATCTCCATATCAACTTGATTCCAAGTGCTAATTATGCACTCCTTATTACGAGTTTCAACATTCAAGCAATGTTTCCCAAAAAAAAACCATATCAAAACACTTAGTTCTGTAGACATACCTTTGTATAACAGAATCCATGATCTCAATCATCTCACTAGATTTGTACTGCTCAGGGTCCTCCAAGAATCTGACCATCCCGTCTTTCTGGTTGATAAGGGCATGTATCTGACCATCCTGGATCTGCAGGTTTGTAAAGAAAAAAATGATATTGTCCAACATACCAGTTAAACTAATAAAGCTAGCTTCCAAAAATCAAGTGTGGGACACAATACCATCTGAAGCACATGCATTTCCGCCTCCTTAGCATTACCAAGTTGGACCATGTTGGCTATATCTTGAAGCGACAGGGTCAAGTACTTCTGTGTCAATCTCAGAATGTTACGCTTGTAAAGGGATGACACTGCTTGCTTAACTAATCCAAGGTTCTTATCCTGAAAGAGCATTTCGCCCAAGTTATGGAAGGGGATGAATATTTAATATTGGTACAGAAACTATGGTAAATGTTTAGAGGCAATTTACCTCTTCAAATTCTGCATTCCTGGCCACAACCAATGCCTCTAGTTCACCAATCTTCCCGTCGTTGTAACAATTACCCAGTTCAATGTAAGGCTGAGAAAAGGGTGAACGATAAAATCATAAGCCTGAAAATAGATTTAGCTGGTATGGAGTACAAAACAACTGAAATCTTTGGACTGAAGTGAAAAAGGGACCAGACTCCATTCAAACATGAAAAATACAACTAATGATCGGGTTCAAACTTACTCCGGTATAGTTCTTGAAGCTCCTCTGTGCTGCTGTAGAAGCACACTTGGGGAGAGTGTTAGTAAACTGCACAAGTAAAATCAAACAAGATTATAAGAAAAACATCATAAGATTAACCAATGCTTGAAATTAAAATCAGACACAGGATGTAATTGTGAAACCAACATTTCTCAAAAACATACAGTTGATTCAGACTCGTGCAATATGCTCCCATGACCGAAAACTAGATAAACAAAGAAAGTAAAATATAAAGAACACAGCCTTACCTGCCCATTGTGAATGAGAGACACCAATATGTACTTTTTGTACGCCTCAAGAGCTATGGCATTGACTTGATGCATAGGAGCAGTCACAACCTGATACAAGTACTTAGGTTGAGTTAAAACTAAAACGAAAGTCCTTAATGTATAAAAAGCACGTAAGAAAAAATAAAAATGCCTTACATTGTAAAGAAGCTCTAATGCTTTCTGAAATCTCTTCAGTCCAATACAAATCATTCCCCTATCAAAAGTCCAGGTAATCAAGGACCAGAATAAGAAAATACTATAAAACAAACCCAACAGGGATGGATTTAATGTGTTTACACATCTATTGATCAAAGGAAAAAAACAGATAGCAATGAGGAAAAATTGCTTACCCATAATAGCTATAGAGAAAAAAGTCTCTTGGCTGGTCAATCTCCACGATATCATCACTAAGAATGGAGAAACCAGATTTGTACGATTTCGCCTGCAAACAGAGTTGAAGAACATCTGGATGCAATGCAGTCAAACGCTTGGAGGAGACCTGAAGCTTCTGAACAGCGTTTAACAGTGGCCCTACTCCTCGCAACGGATCTCCCAGTGCTATAACATGGTCTTTCAATATCTTACAAAGAGATACAACTGCAAAATCAATATAATAACATCATCCATCTCCCCAAAGAAAAAAGAAAAGAAAACACATTAAGACAAGATAAGCTCTCATTAAGTGTCAGTAAATTACATTTATAGCTCGCCAAACGAATCTGCCCAGCATCACAAGAATTGATGAACCGTGCAATTATCGGTATCTCATAAGCAGCTTTCTCCTTCGACACTGGACCACAGGTAAGAACCTCACTGTAACAATCAAACCATACAAAAAACTCAAAGATCAGAAATCGAATAACATAGACAATTCTCCTTGTTAAACTTCGACCTAATCACACACATCAAGTTCCAATAACCAAAATCATCAATCAGCCTCAAAGTATACACAAACTAGTAACAAAAACCTAATCTACCAATAGGTTAAAACTCACAGGAAATACAGGTAACCGAGAGAGTGCTTCGAGGCGTCGAGCTGGTCAAGAGTAGAGAAATTAACACCTGGTTCGGCTCGGAGCGAGTCTTGAGCTCCTCTCAAAAGATCGTGAAGTGCAGATAAATCCTCTGGACTCCCCGATAAACCTTGGATTGACGTTATCACAGCCTCCACCGAGTTCACAGCTCCGATCATCTTCGATACTAAGACGAAAACACAAAAACCCTAATCGATCGCCCTTTTTCTCCCTCTCAAAATCTTTTGCTAAACTGTTTGTTTAATTATCTCTGGATCTTCTCCATAAAAATACATGCTCTCATAATATATATACGAACCCTCCGAACGGTTAAGAGTCTAATACATTACTCTAGAATAATAAACCAATATCTAACCGGCTTTTAAACCAAATATTCCCGGTTCGAAATGTACCAGATGGTAATTGTCGGTTTAGCCAGACCAATTTCGGGGATGGCCTTTTATCATTCGTCTTTCCAGAGAAAGAACGAGATTGCGATCACAGAGTGTCAAAGCAATCTGCTTTTTCTCCTCTCAGATTCAAAGGTTCTCTTTGAAGCTTCGTAGGTGGTTATACTTTGATGGCGGATTATCATTTCGTGTATAAGGACATTGAAGGAGCGTCAACTCAATGGGATGATATCCAGCGGAAATTGGGGAATCTACCGGAGAAGGCTCCGGCTTTCAAACCTCCGGCGTATACTCCGGCGGAAGACGAGTCTTCAGCTCCTAAGGATCAGGCATGGTTTGATAAGAAGACAGAGGAGGAGCTTGAGGATCTTGAGGACGACAAAGATCTCGACGATGATCGCTTTCTCGAAGAATACAGGTTCGTAGATCGAATCGAACATTCTGATTTTTGTATTTACAATCTTAACTTTCCCTGGAGAATCCTTGCCTTGGTGGATTGTGAATTCAATTTTCTCGGATCTGTTGCCATGTAGCTAGGGAATGCAATTATCAAGCTCTGGTTTTTCTCGATTCGTTTGTGTTTTGGATATGAATGCAATTGAGGGTAGTATCTTATTTGAGATGTTGATGAATAGGCTAAACATAATTGTGCAACACACTTCATGATTCACAGGCACTAATGTGTTTTGATGCTTTCATAGGAAGAAGAGGTTGTCTGAGCTAAGAGAGGCTGCTAAAGTTAAAAGATATGGAACAGTGACTCCCATCTCGGGCTCTGATTTCGTGAGGGAGGTTACGCAAGCTTCTGCTGAAGATTGGGTTGTTGTATGTCTCTATAAAGATGGGTATGTTTTTTCAAGTATTCGTGAACTCTTGTTGAGCCATTCTTTACTACATGCTTGAAACACTATTAACTCATGTTTATTTCTTGTTGTTCTCTGATAGTGTTGCAGAATGTAGTTTGCTATTGGGTTGTCTAGACGAATTGGGTAGTAGATACCCAGCAACAAAGTTCGTTAAGATAATATCTACTGATTGTATTCCGAACTACCCTGATTGCAATCTTCCTACCTTGCTGGTGTACCACCATGGCGCCATCAAAGGAACTCATGTAGGCTTAAAGAGCTTTGGCCGTAGGTGCACCCCAGAGAGTAAGTTTGAATGAACCCTTGTTTGTCTGATGTAATCTGTGCTTATTTGTGTTTGATGATTATGTCATGTCTCATCTCTAGCCTTTGTCTGATCTGAGACCTGATGTGACCACATTGGCGATTGTATCATGCTTTGAGCAGATTGGTCTTAGGCACATGTCTAACATACTTGCAACTGATTTGGTTTTTCAGGTGTAGCCTTACTTCTGTGTCAATCAGAGCCAGTTCTTAACGATGGCAAAGGAGGAGACGATGACTCCTCGAGGGAAGCTGTGATGGCTGGAGTTCGAAGACAGTTCATAGAACGAGTGGTGAAGGACCACGAAGATAAGGATAACGATGATGGTGGTTACAATAGTGATTAGAACTTCAAAGCTTCTCTGTTTATCTCTGTTGGTTATTGCTTGTTGAGTTGGTGACTGGTAAACAAAAGTGCTGACTTCTTGTGTGATGTAATGTTTTTTAAACATTTTGTAACTTTTGTTCTTTTGAAAGAGACAGGAACTTCATGTTGTTTTTTGATATCCAGGTATCACATGCCGAATTTTAGTGCTGGATCTAAGCCTGTGAATCCATGTAAGTTTAGAATAGTCTTTGTTTTGGACAAAGTAATAATCAAATTTGGAGAATCTCAAATCAACTGAGATGTTTTAGTTTTCATTCATGTGCAACTCGAACTACTTCACAGTTCACAAATATACTGCAGATACCAAACCCAAGAACTATAAACATCCCCAACACAATAGAAGCACACTACCTTCAAAATGAAGCTCCCTTTCTCAAAACTTCTTTATATACATACATAAACAACACTAATTCTGAGTCTGAGTTCTTCCACAAATTGTCTCTCTGGTCACAAGTCGTATTCCCCTCACCCACATCTCTGCACACACCAACCCACCTTCACACACAAAATGAACCTCCTTGTTTTCCGTAGTCACTACCCGGAAAATCCCTTCCTCCTCCGCTCCATCGCCTTTCCCCTTACGGTTCTTCCTGAACCGCTGGCTCATCCCGATCTCTACTTCCTTGCACACCACAGTCCTCTTCCGTGACTTTCCCCAACTTAGTACTCCACTTGATTCCAACATTCTCAATCCTTTCCCATGCTTCTTTCCTTTCCCTCCCTTGGTGTGTTTCATCACACTGCTTCCTTCTATCACAAACCTCCGAGACAACTCATTACGGATCACCTTCTCCGCATCACCAGTCGCGAGATCCAGCAGCTTTTCCCCTCTTCCGTTCTTAGCATTGCAGTTTGCGCCACAGGAGATTAGGTATTCACACATATGTCCATGGCCCTCTCTGGCTGCAAGCATGAGCGGAGTGTAGCCATCTCCATCCGGGATGTCTAGACTGTATCCTTTTCCACTCAAAAGCTTCACTGCTTTGACGTCTCCACGCCGTGCAGCACAGTGTAAAGCATAAAACCCGCCTGCCATGTTTCTGCTGTCCTTCTCGAGAGCAAACTCGAGCATCACCTTCTCTATCACGTCACGGTTACCGTTCTGTTCAGACAGAGAGACTACCGTGTCGCCAGAGTTGTTATACAGCTTCACGTCTGCGCCTGCGTAGACTAAGACTCTAAATGCTTCAACGTGGCCATTCATGGCCGCTAGCATTGCAGCCGAAAAGCCTTCCTCATCTTGATAGTCTAGGTAGATGTCTTGAGCTTTTACAAGCGCTTTAAGCGCCTCAGCATCTCCTGCTTGAGCCCCATATAGCAAAGGCGAGAATACTGAAGCGTTGCTTGAATGTGGAACAACACCGAACCGGATCAGCTCAAGAATTACTCGCTCTAATCCAAGAGACCACTTGTTTGACTCAGCGATCGAAACAGCAGAATGACCAAACTTGTTCACTAAACCGAAATCAGCACCATCAAGGGCGAGAACCTTGACGCACTCTGGATGTTTGTGTTTTATTGAGATCAACAGGGCTGTGTTCCCTACATCATTCTTCGAGTTTATATCGCAGCCAAAGCCAACGAGTTGTTGTATGATCTCCACTGATCCGTCACGTGCAGCAATATGAATCGGTCTGAGTTCAATGCCTCGTGAAGTTTTGATAGGAGCTTCTGGATCGGCGCCACAGTCAAGGAGGACACTGACGGCTGCCTTGTTGCCACAGAGGACAGCATGGTGTAGAAGAGTCCGACCGTTGTGAAGAGCGTTTGGAGACTGGAGTTTGAGCAACAAACGCAAAATGTCGCCACTAGTTTCAAAGTATTCTACAGCACACCAGGTTAAAGGATAGGGCTCAGCCACTCCAGCTCCCACCCGAAACTCTTCTCCAGTGTTAGTATCCCATGACCATGCTCCAAGCCTCACCATGATATCTGTCTTGACGCCAGCCTGTGCATATCATTGAAAGAAAAGCTTTGATGTCTTAGATACATACTCTCTCCTTGCAGGGAACAAGTTTTCAATTTTGCAGAGCCAAAATTACCTGTAGTAGGACGCGGACAGCAGAGACTTGCCTATTGACAATGGCAGCAACAAGAGCTGTACAGTCTACATTTGTGTAAAGAGAAGGTTTCGAAGATTGAAGAAGAAGCCTATCGGTTGAATTAGCATCTACACCACACTGTAATGAAGCAAAAACATGAAGAATTATCTACTGTAAGATGGCTATTGAACAATTCTAACCGGTCACTTTTAAAACCACAAGAAATGAAGAACTTACTTTGAGCAAGGTCCCTACGACGTCCACAAAACCCCTGCAACAAGCAGTGGCGAGAGCATGCACAGCAACCTGAGGCCGAATAAGATCAGTTCCCATAAGCAGCTCAACGAACCTCGAGCGTCCGTGACAGCTCGCCCCTACTAGAGCTTCTTCACAAGCGGGCTGAGAAGCACCAGCTTTGAGTAGAATCTCAAAGACATCGAAATGACCTTCCCTTACAGCAACAGTTGTTGCAAATCCCCTGAAGAGCTTCTGGTTCACATCAGCTCCAATGTTCTGTGAGATGATATTACAGGAAAAGTCAGATCAGTGTTATAAAATTAGAAAATATTTTCTTAAGCTACTACACTGCTAAGTGCGAAGGACACCACGTGAGGTGAAAATCCAGAGGCAGAAGAAGACAAAAGAAACTGTGTATAATAGTAAAGTTGTACAATAATGCAAAGTGAATAATTGAAAATGGATCTACATGAACATTAGGGAACAACCCTGACACAGAGGAGCATGGCTTAAAAGGAAAGATGGAAGTATGCAAATATAGTATTCGTCTACTATAGATGCAGCCAATGACAAGTGACAACACCTAATGGGGCGGGGCCTCAGGTTCTGTTTCACAAACAAGTTACATGGTGTTATATCAACACTTCTTGTCGTACTAAATATTCATAAGTTCCTTTCAGGAAAACAAGAGAGAATCAAATCAAATCATTCAATTATCACTGCAAACCAATAGTGACATTTTGGCACTGTTGTGTCTCAAAATATCCCTCAACGAAGACCAATCCAAATGCACATGTTTTTTTCCCAGATCTTAGCCTAATATAACTAACGCTGTTGATTTCAAATCTAATCGCAAATCCATCATTAGCATATATGGTCTAGCAAAGGCTAATGAGAATCTCAATAAAAGTAAATCTGTGACGATGCAAGCAAAAGAAAAAGTTGTGTGACTGACTTCAAAATTGGAAAATAATCCCCGCCTGACATGCAAATTTGACTCGCTAAAAGATGTAATTTATTAGTATAACATTTTTGGCAGCTTGGAAGGATCCTAACACTCCACCAGTTAAGATTAAAGTTAGTCAACAGATTATGAATTTTTAAAAACTCTCACGGAATCCGATCCACGTTTTTTAAAAAACAAAAAATGACTAGAGCTAAGTATAGACAAGTGCTAGTAAACGCCACTGAATTAGCTCATTCTGATTAATTATCATTAGATCGAAAATTTTATTGAAATTTACCAAAATTTTACAGGAATAATTTCTTTCATAGAAAAGGCAGAGAGAAGTAATAATCAGCGTTCGTTCGAAATTTGAATTTCGAAAAAGAGGAAAAAGTAAAGTAAGCTTCAGACAGAACATATATTTGGGGTCTTTAATTCAAGAGACAAAAAGGTACCACGAATCACACCACTAAGCAGAAACGCGCAAAAACAAACGCAAAATGGAAATCACGAGGAAACCAATTCTCCATAGATTGCGTCTTCCATTAATGGAACGTAACGCAAAAGTTTCAAACAAAGCACAAAAATTAAATTACAAATATTGTTCACATCAAAAGCATTATTATTAGAAACCGATTTGCTTAATAAATAACGTCGAATTGTATAATTAATTGCACAGATTTAAATCAATGCAAATTTTGTTTATCGGTTTCAAAATCTTAAAGCAAAAAACGTTAAAGAAACGGCTAAACTCGGATTAAGAAAAATAATTACCAGTAATTCCTTCACGAGAGCTGCGTTTCCGAAATTAACGGCGAGGAATAACGCCGTTACATCGGTTTTGAATTCTTCGTACTCGACGCGGACTTCGCTGGGAGACTCATCACGGAGGACGACTTCGCTCCTCCTTGTTTTTAAGCTGACGGCGCCGACGAAATTAACGTCGACGAGTGGATCGGAGACGCAATCCGATGCCGTTTTGAAATCTCCGTCGAGGATGGCTTCTAGAAGCCGTTGTGATACCTCGGCTTCGTAATCCATCGGAACGACTTGTCTGCCGGAGAAAACCGTCATTGTCGGAGTTTTGATTCCAACGCCGCCGTAAGTCGTTGACCGAATGTTCTTAAACGTCGCCGCTTTAGAGAATATGTTTTGTCTCTTTACACAGACGCGAGGCTCGAGAGAGAAGAGAGAGACTTGAAAAGAAGTGAGCGCCAGGGAAAGAAGAAGAAGAGTGTGAGAATTTATTGAAACGGGATTTTACAGGTTTAACCGCGGTTAAAAAACCATGAATGGTTAAAATTGGTGAATTTAATGAGAATAAGTGGGTCCCATTTTTAACCGTGAGTTATGCTGATACACTGTCACAGTGTCACTGGCTTGGGTGCAATGGCATAGCTTAAATAGAAAATAATCCATATTGTTAATTGATGATACATTATTTTGGTAATAAATACCATTTTGTCTGCATATTAGTAGAACATAAATGGGGAATATATGTATTTTTATTAGTAATTAATAAAAGGTATAACATCTCACATGTTGTAACATTAAAAGAAAAAAACAACTATTTCTATAGTTATTATGATAATACACCCATTATATAATATTTCTTTTCTTTTTTCAGATTGACTTTCAATTAATGCATATTGTTCAACCTGATATGTTAGCATGCAGGTACAAAACCAAGAGGTGCTAACTCTTTTGGTCGGAACTAATTTTTCAGATGTAAGTTTTATATATTTCGTTTTAAAATTATTATTTTACCTCGAAAGGATTTGGTTGTTTATTGAATGTTGTTACTGGAGGCAAACTTAACATCGCTTCTTAGTTCTTACATGTCGTGGTCTAGCTCAGTTTGTCTCCAAGCATAGCTATGGAGGCCTTGAATAGTACCATGGTCAAAATTTGACGCTCGAATCAAAATAACCAAGAAATCGGAAAGAAAAATAGAGAAAAACAACTTTTGGGAATTAGGACGTTAGATCCTATCACATCGTAATTGTTTGGGAAGCCATATCATTTGTCAGCCTCCTCGTAGATAATTGGTGTTTTGTCCATGTATCATGATTTGGTTGATCATTCCAAATCACACCAGTAACGATATATTAAGCACCATTAAGAAAAAGATATATAGAAACAAGACTAAATTTGCTTATAAGATGGGGTGTTTTACTAAACAAGTTCATGTCAAATCTTGGTAAATATTAGTTGGGAAAGAAGACAGAAACTAGAATGATATTGGAGCTAGAAGGAAAAAGTAGATAAGATTGTTGAGAGATTGTTCTTTTTGTTAATATAGAAAAACTTATCAATACGTGTGATTATTTATTTTGTTCAGTGAGTCCATACTCTTTTGCTCACTCCTCTAGCTACAATCCTATAACTTTCCCCTGCCCAACTAATCCTGCTATGTCTCTCAGCTTACGTTCTTTGGTTAATATTTTATTTTCTTGGACATCTATCTATTTTATATTGTTGGGAAATTGTGAATAAAGATATTAATTTGGCCATATTGTTTTGGCCTTATGTTATGAATGCATCGCAGTAAATAATACATGGTGGATTTTGTTTATTTATGCGACATACCAAAGTAACCAATAGTGAGGGGTCATAAAACATACTCAGATCTTCACAATTATAACTCTCTGTATTTTTGTCGTGGACGATGTGTTTCGAGTAGAATACAGATCATAGTGAAGAAAAACGGTGGGCGATTAAATGGAAGGAGGAAGAAGTGATGTAAGTGAGATCTTTGGATGATACAAGAAAGATCAAAGTGTGGTAGAGAGAGTATTTGAAGAAGTCGGTGGAAATATGTACGTGAAGAATTATAGATATAAAATAGGATAGGACCATAACTTCGCAATCGTGCGTACGGGGAAGACGAGGACTCGTCATGAGGTTGACTCTTCATCAACCATTAACAACTCATTCGTGGAATACGTCTATGTAGATATGACTATTTTTGGTTTAGATCTATATATGTCCCATCTAATTATTTCTGAATTCACGTAAAGTCATCAACTAAGGAAATAGTGAAAAAAAATTTAGAAACAAATCCGAATTTTTTAGCCCAAGAACCTTCAACCATTGATTTTAAAGCATATACAAAGTCTTTTCAAACATGGATTTATGTTTTGTTCTTCTTGTGAGGAAGAAAAAAAAACCAAGAAAAATGTATCGAGCGTACATACATTTTTGCTCGAATTAATTCTAACTTCATGAGTATGATGAGCCCAAAAATATAGAATTCGCTATCTTAGGATATTGTTTTAATTAAATGAAAATGAGTTGACCCAAAGAACGTGATTCATCGGATCCTAGTTTGGACATTCATGTTGCGGAAAGATCTCGTGATCCAGATTGCGACATGAAAATTACATGTTTGATTCCATTTAATACGTACAATATTAATTATATGATTAAATATCGAACTTCTTTTGTTGACAAAACATGTCGTCGGTCATATATATTACTTAGTTATGTACTTTTTTTTTGTTGATAAAGCATAAATTATCTGACTACTACTGTAGTACATAGCTTAGTGGTTATTTTTGTTTATGTGTCATAATAATAAACCGTTCGAATGCATATTATTGATTTTAGTTATGAACTTCTGGTAATAAAACAGTAGTGTTAACAAACAAAAAATAAATAAGAGCTATTAACGCCCACCAGCTTGAGCCATCCCAAAAAACATATATGCCCCCCCAAAAAAGTTAGAAAACTATGCGTTTGGGATCATTTCCCTTCTAATCACTAATTAGGACAAAGCATGGACCACCTCCTAATTGCCCTACCTTAATCTGCTAATTAATCTTACTTACTGAACATTTATGAGTCTAATGATTTTATGAACAACAAATCTTACTAACTACTTAAAGGCAAACGTATAGTTATTCTCTTCTTTTGTTACTTGTGCTTACTGCGTATGGATGTTTGAGTTGAAGTGATCGAAAAGATAATTGAAATTTCCTTCAAACGGTTATTTGGTTCTATTACTTGTGTTTTTGTCAAACGATTTTGTTGTGTCTATTTTTGGAAAATCACAACCAATCCAACAACTAAATGAATCACTAATTTCTTTGAATTTATATTAGTGCAAACCAAAACTAAATTAATTTTTATTAACAAAAGAGAAAACTAGAAACACTCAAAACCAAAGTCGGATTCACTATTCGCCTAGAGTCGAGATCAAGCAGTTTATAGAATATTCAAAATTCAAATCCTCGACAATATTTATTAAGAATCGTTTCTTTGTTCTGATTAATTAATTAAGACGTGAAGAAAGTGTAAGCAAACAATGCCGATGGAATATAATCAAAGTGGCAAAAGGAAAACAACTTGTTACTTTTTTCAGTTTTGAAATTTGAAAAGCTTTATAGAAGTAAGTCATACATGATTATACGTGTAAATCAAATACTATATGATTTCGAATTCATATTTGGCGGCAGAGATTAAATATTTAATTAGTTTGCTTCATCCTTAAAGTTCCATGGCGCAAGCAAATATCATGTCTGATAAATGATAACTAATTCAATCTTCAAATTTAGTCTACCTTAAAGCAAAATGACTTTTCCTTTTCACATCCATGCGATATTGCTAAAATCTATTAAACTGTAGATTCGAAATATCTTATTGTACAAATGGGCCACGTAATGTTCTCGTAATCTCAGCACAATTATTTGTTTATAATTGTTTTTTCCTGTTTGAATTTATTTATTAAGTTAATATTCAAAGATGGTATGCTCTAAAAAGCAATTATTCACACTAATGTTACATACTTTTCTCATAATAAAACCAATTATGTTCTTCTTGAAAAAGTACTTTTCATTTAATCGATTAGATTAACTACCACGATAACTACCAACAAACTTTGCATTCCTTTAGTTTCCCAAACCTACATTAAAATAAAATAAAAATCGCCTTATGAATAACGAATGCTTTTTGGTCGGGAATACAAATTGAGATAAGAACCTGATATTGTTAATAGTTTTTTTTAAAGATTTCTTTAGAAAACTGTGGAGTATTTGACCAGAGTTGATTGACCTAATTGAAAAATAGGTCATCAAGTGTAGTTTGTGTTCGAACTTTAATGTGCCAAACTGCAAACTAGAGACTAAACTGAAAAAATGGTACTATCAAACAAGACGTATAATTGTATAAACGCAAATCCAAGATACTAGTTAAACGAGCTAATTTGAGTTTGAGAATTAGATAACCATATAGTTGCCCAAAAACTAAAAACGAATTAGATAACATATACTATATATTAGTACATCATGCAGAGAGAGAGAAAACAAGTTTAGTTTTCACATGAGTTCAAACAATTCGGTAGAAAAAGGTCAACCATGCACTCTCCTCAAGAAACTTTGTCATTCAAATAAATCTGGTTTGGATCCGTTGACGAAAAAACAAAGGCCCGTTAGGCAAAAGACTGATGATAATGGGCCTGATTAAAAACGGTACCCTTTATTGTCGTTTTGGGATAAGCTGGAATTTTGCCGCTGTGTTTTTTTCTACTTATTTCCGTCACTGCTTTCGACTGGTCAGAGATTTTGACTCTGAATTGTTGCAGATAGCAATGGCGTCTGGAGCAGTAGCAGATCATCGTAAGAAAATTTTGGTTTTATCTCGAATTTCACTTTTCAGATTTCGCATTGAGAATTTGGGACTATTTGTATCTTGCATTGAATTTGGTTTTGCTTGCTTTTTGGTTAGAAATTGAAGCGGTTTCAGGAAAAAGAGTCGCAGTCGTAGGTGCAGGTGTAAGGTAAATTTTCACAGAGAGAATCATCTCCTGCATTATTATGACTCTTCTGCAACTTTCCGTTTTTGGGTCGAGATCCTTTTGTTGTTGTTGTCAATTTTGTGTAATTGTGACGAATTCGCTCACAGATATGTCGATTCTTTTGATGGTTTTTAAGTGGACTTGCGGCGGCTTACAAGTTGAAATCGAGGGGTTTGAATGTGACTGTGTTTGAAGCTGATGGAAGAGTAGGTGGGAAGTTGAGAAGTGTTATGCAAAATGGTTTGATTTGGGATGAAGGAGCAAACACCATGGTACTTATGTTGTTTTAGTTCTCAAGTCAAACGTGCTTTAGAATCTTCATACACATTTGTTTTAGTTGGTTTAGATAATGTCTTGATGCGGTATGGTTGCATATGCAGACTGAGGCTGAGCCAGAAGTTGGGAGTTTACTTGATGATCTTGGGCTTCGTGAGAAACAACAATTTGTGAGCACTTTCTGTGGTCTTGCATGATCATTCATTGCCGATTAAGAGACATATTTTGTTCTTTTTCTTTTGTTGATTTGCTTTGTGTTTCTCATCCCCTTATTAGAGCATTCTCTATCTTTTCAGCCAATTTCACAGAAAAAGCGGTATATTGTGCGGAATGGTGTACCTGTGATGGTAAATACCCTACTTGTTTCCTTTTTCTAATGGGTTGCTGCTTCTTTATGTAATGAGTTGTTGTTGTATAGTTTACGAGGCTGATATGTTCTCCTGTTATCATGCTAGCTACCTACCAATCCCATAGAGCTGGTCACAAGTAGTGTGCTCTCTACCCAATCTAAGGTAGATTTCTCTAGATATAAGTGTGTTACTTATTTATTACATTGAAATTACTTGTCTTGATAGTTATTTGAGACATATTATATCAACGTTGTATAAGTTTCTGTGCACTACCACCAGAAACTAGAAGCTCTCTTCTACCAAAGTGCTTTTTATCTTACCAGTATATCATAGATCCCTAATAGTACTAGGTTTTACTTGCAGTTTCAAATCTTGTTGGAACCATTTTTATGGAAGAAAAAGTCCTCAAAAGTCTCAGATGCATCTGCTGAAGAAAGGTGATTATAAACTTGTCTTCCAGACCATCAGCAATGTTAGTCACAGAATATTATAACTTCAGCGTCATTTCCCATTTTCTCTGCTGTAGTGTAAGCGAGTTCTTTCAACGCCATTTTGGACAAGAGGTTTGTTGCTACCTATCCTAGGGTTTGACTGAAACATCATAATCTCACTGTGTTGTGTTGTATCATATAATTCTCTGCACGTAAACACCACTTGTGGACTATCGTTTTTAATTTCAGACGACTGTGATCTTCCTTTCATGTGTTCCTTTTTATGTATCTGATTTTTAAGGTTGTTGACTATCTCATCGACCCTTTTGTTGGTGGAACAAGTGCTGCGGACCCTGATTCCCTTTCAGTGAGCAACTTTGCACTTAACATATTGTATTTGTTTTTAAATTTATCGTTCTATATTCTTCAATTTTATATCCTTCCCTACGTTTTATGACCAGATGAAGCATTCTTTCCCAGATCTCTGGAATGTAGAGAAAAGGTACTTTCTCATGTAACTATACTATATTCAATGAGTTCCGCTCGAAGAATACTTCCAAGATTCTTTTCTGTGTTGATACGGTTATGCAGTCATGTTTTGAATTGGTCATTCCTTTACTCGTGTCGTTGTATGCTTGGTAATATCAAATAATGTTTTGGTCCCTTGATGTGTAATATGATAGACAGAAAAGTTTTACTGCCAAAGACAGCATTGCAAATAACGTTAGCTTCCTTATTTTGGGGTTGGCCTGAGTTTTACGTAGTTCAGTACTTCCCTATGCTAATTTTATGGCGATGAGCTGTTTAACTGTTCTCCGGTTAGATGTTAAAGAAATTATTTCCTTTTTCAGTTTTGGCTCTATTATAGTCGGTGCAATCAGAACAAAGTTTGCTGCTAAAGGTGGTAAAAGTAGAGACACAAAGAGTTCTCCTGGCACAAAAAAGGGTTCGCGTGGGTCATTCTCTTTTAAGGGGGGAATGCAGGTGATCATTTGCAATGAGAGCCAGCTTTGTTTTTTAATCATATAAACCTATTTTCCGCCGTACTTATTATGTTTTTCTTGCTCTGTACTACTTGTCGTTGGTATGTTTCCATTTTGGGATATTGCAGATTCTTCCTGATACGTTGTGCAAAAGTCTCTCACATGATGAGATCAATTTAGACTCCAAGGTACTCTCTTTGTCTTACAATTCTGGATCAAGACAGGAGAACTGGTCATTATCTTGTGTTTCGCATAATGAAACGCAGAGACAAAACCCCCATTATGATGCTGTAATTATGACGGTTAGTGTATTTTTTTGTCAGATGTGAGATGAAAATTATAGAACCTCTCAATTAACAAGAAATTTGTGTACCATAGGCTCCTCTGTGCAATGTGAAGGAGATGAAGGTTATGAAAGGAGGACAACCCTTTCAGCTAAACTTTCTCCCCGAGGTAATTGTGTCTTTTACAACTCAGAAGTTTATGTTTGAGAGTAGTAGGCCTACATCTAGATGTGGTCCAGTATTACTCCAAATACTGATAATGAACCTTAATGTGACATCAAAGAACTACCTTGCATGATTAGTTATCTTTTATATGTACTATTTATCCCAAGTTAATTGCATATCGATGTTGATCTTGTTCTTTTCTCAGATTAATTACATGCCCCTCTCGGTTTTAATCACCACATTCACAAAGGAGAAAGTAAAGAGACCTCTTGAAGGCTTTGGGGTACTCATTCCATCTAAGGAGCAAAAGCATGGTTTCAAAACTCTAGGTAACTTGTTGGTGTGGCCTTAACTCAAACAAATAGCCCTATACTTTTCCTTCTATATTTATCAATACTTCATACTCCTCTATACGCAGGTACACTTTTTTCATCAATGATGTTTCCAGATCGTTCCCCTAGTGACGTTCATCTATATACAACTTTTATTGGTGGGAGTAGGAACCAGGAACTAGCCAAAGCTTCCACGTAAGTGAAATTTGACTGCTTACGAAAAGCTACAAAGAATCGAGGCATTTATACCATTTTTCTAGTTTCCTACTTTACCCAATTCTGACTACTTTTTTTTCTTTCTGGTTTAATCTTCGTAGTGACGAATTAAAACAAGTTGTGACTTCTGACCTTCAGCGACTGTTGGGGGTTGAAGGTGAACCCGTGTCTGTCAAGTATGTGAACTTTGGAGATTTTTTTGATTTGATCGTTTTAGTGTACGAAAGAGAAGATTACCACCCTTATAGATAAACAATATATGTTATCTGCAGCCATTACTATTGGAGGAAAGCATTCCCGTTGTATGACAGCAGCTATGACTCAGTCATGGAAGCAATTGACAAGATGGAGAATGATCTACCTGGGTTCTTCTATGCAGGTAACTTCAATTTAAAGTTTCAGTCTTATATGATCCATGATGATGAATGTAGTCAGTATATGGCCTCGAGACGATTCATTGCAGTTATTTATCTATTGTGCACGGACCAAAATAAACAGGTAATCATCGAGGGGGGCTCTCTGTTGGGAAATCAATAGCATCAGGTTGCAAAGCAGCTGACCTTGTGATCTCATACCTGGAGTCTTGCTCAAATGACAAGAAACCAAATGACAGCTTATAACATTGTCAAGGTTCGTCCCTTTTTATCACTTACTTTGTAAACTTGTAAAATGCAACAAGCCGCCGTGCGATTAGCCAACAACTCAGCAAAACCCAGATTCTCATAAGGCTCACTAATTCCAGAATAAACTATTTATGTATTGTTTGGTCTGTTTTCTTGTTGCATCACTGGTATGGTCTGTCTAGGTAGAAGAATATGATAGGGTGAGGGATTTTAGGATTGAAGAATCTTTAAAACAAATTGCTGATATTGTCTTATCTTGAAGATATCATTTCTGCTCTCTAGACAAGTTGGAGAGAAACTTGTTTGGTTTCTGGTGGGAAGGGGATGTTGATGTTTTAATTGTTTTTTCTCCAAAGCCACAACCATAAGATGGTCCCAAAAAGGTTGTCCTAATGTTAGATGTTAGTATCTGAATGCCCGTTTCTGTTCGTCCCACATGCTCTCCCGGTTCCAATTTCGTGGAGTCTTATGTTATGTCTTATCATTCTCCTATAAAGCGTTATCTGTCTTAACCCATAATGTCTTGTTAAGTCTCTTTTTGATACCAAAGCAGAATCAGTAATAGAGCTTGCATTGTTCTCTAGTCCTTTTGTTCCTTTTTGTGGTATGCTTAATAATGATGGTTACATATCTTTTATGTTTATATTAGTTTTATAATTTTAATGGTAAATCATAAGTTATAACACTAACAGTATTGAAACATCATATTGGCTATGAAATATACTAGGTTTTAGTAACATCCTGAAAATGCTAACGAAAGTATTAGCCAAATTTTAAAGCATCAATTGTGATTACACTCACGATTGTCAATTTAAAAAAAACAAAATGTTTGTTAAACCTTTTTTTTTTTTGTGCACCAACAATAACAATTTTGTTAAACAACAGTGAAGAAACATTTTAATGTTCATACTTCATATACTGTATAAAAAAAATTGACGCATGTGAGACCAAAAAAAGAAGTTAATTAATACGATGGTCCGGTCTTTGAGAGTAGAACAGACCTGTGGGACATGTACTGTATTGTGGGCCTTAAAACTTTAGCAAAGCATAATCACCACCTTTGTCTCTAAGTAATTGACCTACTTGCCCTCTTTATGCCACAAGTCTATTGGCATGTGTCTCAAAAAACTATATGCTACAATCTAAACATTGTGGATTCGTGTTTTAGATGGTTTGATAAAACTATCTTATTAGAAATGCTATTATATGGTTGGGAATGATATAATTATTTATTGCCATATTTTGTCCTTCAACGAAAGCTACTTCTACCGGACAATGTTTCGTATTCGTAGAGCAAAAGCTTCCTTTTGTCATTTGGTTGTCATTTGGTATCGTAGAAGGGCAGTTTGGTGAATTAACAAGACATGGAATCTAATCACACACAAAAATCAATGTTTAAATCTTATAAACAAAGTGGGGAAGAAGAGACATGTGTTAACGGCATCTTCTATGAGTCAACTAAAGTCACAAAGCATACACTAATAAACAAGTATCATCAAATCAGTAATCATGCTTTATCTATACCAAATTTAAAATCAAATTTCATTTGTTTTCTCATTATCTTACAGAAAAAGAGATTTCCAGACAATTGGTCATAAAAAGGAACAACCTTTCATCAAATTGAGTGCACATTTTTTGCTTTATGATTGTTTTTCGTGACCCACATTCTAAATTTACTGTTTCTTTCATAAAGAGAAGAAGAAGAAGAAAAAAGATTCTCAGATAAATTACTGAAGCTGCCATTAATGCTGCTCAACTCTTTTGTCATTAATGCTCTTATCATCTTCTTCTCTAGCTTCCCTAGTTTCTTTCTCGTCTATGTGTTGAATCCGACAAACAGACTCACAAGAATACCGACATTCTCCTCCACGATTTCTGCATTTGTCCTCACTCTCTCTTATTCTTCTTTTGCTTTTTGTTTCCTGACCTCTTTCTCAGGGATTTTGATTATAAACCAATTCAGTTCCTTGGAGTTTGCTCCATAGGAGCGTCTGGGATCACGAGCTTGGTTTGACTTGAGTTGACTAGAAAACACCTAGATGGGTCTCTTTCATTTTCCTCTCAGAATCCAAGTCTGCTTCTAGTTCTAGGGTTCTGTTTCAATTCATCTTTGTTTTCTTTTCCTGCAATGGAACAATTAAAGGTTTTACCTTTGCTCTTTCTTTCATGGGTTATGTTCTTACAAAGCACTCATCAACTGCCGAACTCTCAGACTCAGGTCCTGTATCAGCTCAGGAAGCATCTGGAATTCCCTAAAGCTCTGGAATCTTGGGGAAATTACTATGGAGACTTATGTCAAATCCCTGCAACTGCTCACATGAGCATCACCTGTCAAGGTAATTCCATCACGGAGCTTAAAGTCATGGGGGACAAGCTTTTTAAACCATTTGGTATGTTTGATGGGTCTTCACTTCCAAATCACACTCTGTCTGAAGCATTCATAATTGATTCTTTTGTTACCACATTGACAAGGCTTACAAGCTTGAGGGTTCTTAGCTTAGTGTCTCTAGGTATCTATGGTGAGTTCCCAGGGAAAATCCATCGGTTGAATTCTCTTGAGTACTTGGATTTGAGTTCAAATTTTCTGTTTGGCTCTGTCCCTCCTGATATTTCCAGATTGGTTATGCTTCAAAGTCTGATGCTTGATGGAAATTACTTCAACGGTAGTGTTCCAGACACGTTGGATTCCTTGACCAATCTTACTGTTCTTAGTTTAAAGAACAATCGGTTCAAAGGTCCATTTCCTTCTTCAATTTGCAGAATTGGAAGACTAACAAATCTTGCTCTATCACACAATGAGATTTCTGGTAAATTGCCTGATCTCAGCAAGTTAAGTCATCTGCATATGCTGGATCTGAGAGAAAACCACTTGGATTCTGAACTACCTGTCATGCCTATAAGATTAGTTACTGTTCTCCTGAGCAAGAACTCCTTCTCAGGCGAAATTCCAAGACGTTTTGGCGGTTTGTCTCAGCTTCAGCATCTTGACTTGTCGTTCAATCATCTGACTGGAACTCCATCTCGGTTCTTGTTCTCTTTGCCAAACATTAGTTACTTGGATTTGGCATCTAACAAGCTCAGTGGGAAGCTACCTCTTAATCTGACCTGTGGAGGCAAACTCGGATTTGTGGATTTGTCGAATAACAGATTGATTGGGACTCCTCCCCGTTGCTTGGCAGGAGCTTCCGGCGAGCGAGTTGTTAAACTTGGTGGAAACTGCTTGTCCATAATTGGCAGTCATGATCAGCATCAAGAATTCTTATGCGAAGAGGCTGAAACTGAGGGAAAACAGTTCCAAGGAAGAAAGGTTGGGATTTTGATTGCTGTCATTGGTGGAGCTGTTCTTGTTCTTGTGTTTTTTGTATTAGTTATCCTCCTCCTGTTATGCACAAACCGCTGCTCTAGCTGTTGTTCAAGAGAAAAGTCAGTGCCGCAAACTCGGCTTAAGGTTGTGACAGATAACTCACACACCAGTCTCTCCTCTGAAGTTCTTGCTAGTGCAAGTGAGTAACTTTTGACTCAAAATGTAGACTATTCCTGCTAGGAATTGTCTTTCAGGGATTTAATATCCTTGTATGATTTCGTCTTGCAGGGTTAATCTCTCAAACAGCAAAGCTAGGTGCACAGGGTGTGCCCTCATGCCGGTCCTTTTCTTTTGAAGATTTAAAGGAAGCCACAGACGATTTTGATTCATCACGTTTCTTAGGTGAAGGCTCCCTTGGAAAGGTATGGTTTGTCTTCTGCAAGATTAATTCTTGTGATCTGCCTATCTGTCATTTGCTTTACTCTGCTTGTTTTGATCCTTTGCAGCTATACAGAGGAACACTGGAAAATGGAAGTTCCATAGCTATCAGATGTCTGGTTTTATCAAGGAAATTCTCCAGCCAGAGTATCAGAGGTCACTTAGACTGGATGGCAAAGCTCAACCATCCTCATCTCCTTGGCTTCTTGGGCCATTGTACGCAAACCAGCGGAGAACACGATCCTGTTGCAACCATACTCTACCTTGTATACGAGTATATGCCCAACGGGAGCTATCGCACACATCTATCAGGTCAGTCGTTTGGCATTTGTAGTAAACTAAATGTTATACTGAATCTCTCTGTACTTGGAAAATCGTTGTTGTTAGAATATTGTTTATTTGTAGAATCTTTCTCGGAGAAGATCCTGACATGGCCAGATCGGCTAGCAATTCTGATTGAGATAGCAAAGGCAGTTCATTTTCTTCACACCGGTGTAATGCCTGGTTCATTCAACAATCAGCTTAAGACTAACAATATTTTGCTTGACGAACACAAGATTGCAAAGCTCAGTGACTATGGAGTCTCTGCCATCATTGAAGAGAACGAAAAGCTTGAGGTTTGCTCTATTTACTCTCTTTCACTGTGTTTATCTTCATTTTGTATGATCTTCTTTGACACTAACTCAGGACTCTACTTTACTCCTGCTTCTACATTTTGCAGACAAAGTCAGAAACCCACAAGTCAAAGTATGCATCTTTTGTCCTTGTATAGCAAAACTCCATGGCATTTATGAGAATCTAATCCAAACTTTGAGATTATGCAGGAAAAAGGCTAAAAGAGAGGACGATGTGTACAACTTCGGATTCATACTTCTGGAATCTCTGATAGGACCAGTGCCCACTACAAAAGGAGAGGCTTTTCTTCTCAACGAAATGGTAACAAAGAGAAAAAGCAAAAAAAAAAAGCATCATCATTGTTATTTGATTGAAACAAATTTGGTTAATAGCTGTTGCTGCAATGTTGTGTTTGCAGACATCATTTGGGAGCCAAGACGGTCGGCAGAAAATAGTAAGTCCAACAGTCCTAACAACAAGCTCGCAGGAGTCTTTATCGATTGCGATCTCAATCGCCAATAAATGTGTTTTGCTTGAACCTTCCGCAAGACCTTCCTTTGAAGATGTTCTCTGGAACTTACAATACGCAGCTCAAATGCAGTCTGCCGCAGACGCTGAACGCAAATCTGATACGTCGTCGTGAATCCAAAGGCTAACCTAATGATTGATAGTTTTTTCGGTTTTCTAAATGTAAAGCTCTATAAGTTTGGTTTTCAGTATAAAAATGTAAGACTCTTGAGACTAAAAATCATAGTAGCTTGTCTTCTCTTGAAACTTATTTCGTTAAACAAATATTGATTGAAGAAGATATTGAGTCTTGTAGTTGAAGAGAAATTCTCAATCTTCAAGAACAAGGTAAGTAAAGGCAGGAGACCTGTCAAATGTTTTTGGAGAATCTTGTCTTTGAATTGCAGAATCGATCCCAAATAATTTATTTATTATAAAAGGTACAATGTTGCATGGATTAGCATATAAGTGACCGTAAAACCAAGTGCTACACAAACTTTTTCAAGTGCTTCAAATCATCAATAAACTTAAACAGTAGCTGGAACTTTGGATTCCACTGATTTGAGAACCTCCTCACCCATTTCCTTGCATCCCACCAGTTTCTGCATTTTCAAAACACAAAAGACTTTTTTAAGTATTTTGTTACGAACTTGTACAAAACAAATGATAAGAATCATCATGCACATACATTTCCAGGGGAGTAGATGTCTCCGGTTCTGAACCCTTTGTTCAGAGCATCCACGACAGCGTCTTCAATCCTCTTTGCAGCCTTTTCTTCTCCAAGTCCATACTTCAGAAGCATCGCCGCGCTGAGAATGGTGGCCAATGGGTTTGCCTTGTCTTGTCCAGCTATATCTGGTGCTGAACCATGTATAGGTTCAAAGAGTCCAGGTCCCTGATTTCATCACAAGTTTAACATTTCGCATTAGTTTATAAACAGGAGGAGCCTTGAAAGATGTTAGTTAATTTTGTTTACCGATTCACCGAGACTAGCAGATGGAAGCATTCCAATGCTTCCAGTGATCATTGAAGCTTCATCAGACAATATATCACCAAAAATGTTATTGGTAACGATTGTGTCAAACTGCATTGTTTTAAAAACACCGTGAGTACTAGTTCCACTTCTGAGTTAGCTTAATCAACGACTAAGTTTGATATATGTGCGAGAAGCACCTGTTTCGGGTCACGAATAAGCTGCATTGCAGCATTATCGACATACATATGTGATAGTTCAACATCTGGATATTCAGAGGCTAAAGCTGTTACTCTTTTCCTCCACAATATTGATGCCTACATGAAACAAAGAAATTTGCATTTCGTAAAACACACAAAAGTGGAAAAACAATTCAGTGAACTAACAGAACGTACATCCAACACATTGGCTTTGTCAACAGAACAAAGTTTGCCACGCCTTTTCCTAGCAGTCTCGAATGCTACACGAGCAATTCTGTCAATCTGAAGAACATAAATCAATGCATTAATATCCATACATTGCCAATATTGTCACAGAGCACAGTGTGAAGGGTTATTACCTCGTGAGCAGCGTAGATCTCTGTACTAACGCCGACTTCTTCGCCATTTTCATTGATCGTAATGCCTCTTGGCTCTCCAAAGTAAATACCTCCTGTGAGCTCCCTAACAATCATCATATCAACACCTTCTGCTACTTCTTTCTTCAGTGTGGAAGCATCAACTAGCTGAACAAGCAAAACAGAAACATTTGAGTTTATTTACAACTAGAAGCAAAATTCAAGTGCTAAGCAAATCAAAACCGAAGATACCTGTGGCAAAACTGTAGCAGGTCTCAAATTAGCAAAGACTTTGAGATCTCTTCTAAGGTAAAACAGAGCCATCTCAGGTCTCAGATGTTTCTCATTCTTGTCCCATTTGTACCTGAACAATAATCATCCAAACCTCAAGATCAGAATAAATTTGGAAGCAGATTGCTAAAGAAACAGCACTCACACACATACCCTCCAATAGCTCCAAGAAGAATGGCATCAGATAGTTTTGCAGCCGTGAAAGTTTCCTCCGGCAATGGAACTCCAACCAAATCCAAGGCTGCTCCTCCGACAGGCATCTCCTTGAAATCAAACTCCAGTCCTGTGATACAAAAGCAAAGACACAATCATCTACTGGCTAAGCAAACACACTCGTTGTTTCCAAAAACCATTGAGAAAGAGAAAGAACCTTCGAGAGATCCAGCTTTCTGAAGCACATTCTTAGCAACAGAGATAACTTCTGGACCGATACCGTCTCCGGGAAGCAGAGCGATGTTATACCGTTTTTTCCCAGGTGAAGCGGCGGCGCACCTAATTCGATACGGCGCACGAAACTGATGATCGGTGAGAGAACTGTATTTCCCCGGGACGATCTTGATCGCATTCAGACTGATGTTCGTTTGCAAAAACGCCGCCATTTTTTTTGGGAGTTAGCAAATTTGAAATTGTGTCACAATAGTTATATAACATAAAGAGTTTGGTACTTAGATAGGTGTGCACGTTTTTTGAATTACGCCATTAAAGATTTGTTTTTTTAAATGGCTTAAATTATCCTTTTTACCTATAAACTGGCTCACCAGCTAAACCATGCCATTGCTTGTTTAGGAAAAGAAGAAGAAGAAGCGCCACTATAATTGGGCCTTTACCAAAGATTGGCCCATTTTAAAGTCGAAATATTGGGCCGCTCTTATAGCCCATCAAAGTACCAGGAGAAGTTCTTAAAAGTTAAAACGTAGTAGTAGAGGAACAATAACGGCTGATTATTTAATTTTATGATCGGATATTCGGATTTTGTCAAATCGTCTGGTTAGTCCAAGGATGAACACGAACTGTTTTTAACATAATACTTCTATAACAAAAATAAATTTAAAGTAACTAAATTAAAGCCTAAATGACCAAAGATTCTTAAATATTTGCAAAAAACAGAAACGAAAGGCGAGGCAAATCCACCACACCACGTGAGAGTTATGACCAATTTTTGATGTTTTCTGAATATGATACGTATCATAAAAAGTGTGTTCATACTTCATAGGGGATAGGGATAATAGTATAATACTATATTGTTGAAGTGTGGACACACAAATAATATGAAAGCAAGACTTTGTATATAAATTATTTGGAACATTGTGTACCCCCAAATTATTAATCATTATCCAAATTTAGCATGTCTCGAGGTTTTTTTTCTTTTTTTTGTATTTTTGACTACCGGACACTGTGTGCATGCAGGGTGTGAAACGAAAGCGTACCGATGTAGAATTTTTTTTTTTTTTTTTTTTTTTTTTT
>Ga0041059_1000148_pt1 | contig 43153 bp, 44 predicted proteins | sample AraColnosormetaG_FD_56232 | JGI IMG/M metagenome (GOLD analysis project Ga0041059, IMG submission 56232) | Arabidopsis roots microbial communities from North Carolina, USA - Col MF nosort | ecosystem: Host-associated > Plants > Roots > Unclassified | place: USA: North Carolina | collected...
ATAATATATATATATATATATATATATATATATATTTACTTTTATAAAGCTCAAATATAAATTTATTTAATTATATAGTTAATTTTAATTATATATTCACTGACACGTATCATGATCTCGTGAGTTACTAACTTTCAAAACCGTACTTTATATAATAAGATTCATGGACCGATTGTTAGCCCATGGTATAATTGTTACTAAACAAAAGACTTTAATAAGTGTAAAATTAAAAATTTATGAAATCTATCAAAGTTCTTAAAAGTTGTCATGAATAAGGGATGCTTAAAAGTGTTGTTGACGAAAAAGTCGTCGGATATGAACTGCTTAAGCCAAGAATCTTGAAATGAGTTTTCAATTCTAGTAATTAGTAAGCGAGAAGCTTCCAAGCAGAGGGAACTAAAAAAAAACAAAGCCCGTGAAGATTCTTTAGACAAAGTAAAACACTTCCATTCACACACAAGCACAATAACCATTGACAAACACTTTGGTACTTCTTCTACTCGTCGGTACCAAAGTAGCGATCACCAAACTCACCCAAGCCTGGTATAACCCTGAACTCTTCGTTCAGACACTGATCGATTTCTGACGTCACAATCTTCAACTTTGGGAACCGTTTGCAGACGCAATGGATTCCTTCTGGCGCCTGCACGATGCAGAATCGATTGTAAGTTTTTGACTGAGAGATAGAGAGAGAACATTGGTTGATTTAACACTCACTGAGATAAGATTGAGGAATATAATGTGGGCTTCAGGTACTCCTTTCTGTATGAGTAGTTCTATCGCCTGATTTGCAGAGTTACCTTCAAGATATCATCCAAAGTGGAAAGATTCAGAAAAAAATATACTTCAAAGCAGAAGAAAAAGAAATAGAAATAACTGAAATTACCTGTGCCTAAAACAGGATCTAATAGCAGGACATGACGCTCGGAGATATCACTTGGAAGCTTCTCGTATATAAGCTGATTCATATGCGAGGAAGTTTCTGAGTTTTAGAAAGGAGACGTGAACCTTGTAAACTGTTAAGAGTACAAAACATTAACAGACCTGCATTCCATTGTCTCCGTCACGATGGATGAGAATCTTCCCTATCTTAATCCCTTTGCAACATGCGCGCAATGCGTTTTCCATGCTTTCACCACTAACAAAGCGTACAAAACAGAAAACTTTAGGCAAGAGAAAAGAATTAAAAAAGGAACTCACTCAACACATGAGCAAACAATCAATGTATGCTTCCACATGCGCAAACAATCAATGTATTCTTCCAATGTTACTATCTATTATAAACAAAATGGAAAACTGAACAGCTCCAGTCTCTATCTATTAAGAACTATAAAACACGTAATACCTTTTAACGCTCACCTTCGAATGACTGAGACCCCACAGAGTTTCTTGCAGAAATCAACACCGCTATACACAGATCCTGATTTGTAGAAGATAAGAAATTATGATCGTGTGGATGCATGCAATATATCAGCAAATGCCAAAGCATGATACGTTAATGGATCTCAAGAACAAGTTGGTCTAGATTTTCAGACACAATGACTACCACTATTTTATTTTAATAAAGTATAGTCACAGCTCAAGCCATCTATCTCCTCTTCTACCTGTCGGAGTAACTACTTGTTTCTCAGTGAAAGGCAAATGGCCAAGACCATGCTCCACAACCTGAAATAAAGGCATCAACAATTGAAATGACAAGGCGTGGAAGCTGAGTAACATTTAAAGGGATGACACGAGTAAAAAGAGTACCAAACGAATGAGGCGATCTGAGTAAAACACGAAGTCATGTTTTGATATGTCCTTCTCTCGAATGAGAGTGTGCATGCCTCTTATCTGCAGTTATGATCTTAAAGTGAGAATATGGTTTTAAGCCTTACCATCTGAATCAAGCATCAAACAGCAGGAAAAGGCAGAAATTACCTGAAATGTTGTTTCAATAACAAAAACATTTGGGTAGATTTTGCAGAGATCATGTTGCCCAAGTTTTGTGTGGATATGTTGCACAATCAAATCAACTGCAACGTGATTGTCACCTCCTCGTGGAATGATCACATCAGCATATTTCTTTGAGGGGAGCACAAAATCATCAAACGCAGGCTTCACAAACTTTGCATACTGCAGATGAACATAACACTCTCAAAACAAGATAAGGTGGAAAATAAAGGAATCTCAGAAAGAAACACTGTTATAAAGAAGAATAGTTCAAAGGGCGGAATTAAGCTAGAGTCACTCGAACAACAAGAGAGACATTGAATTGTTCAGTATTTCACAAAAACCCATAGGCTGCTATAATTCTTTGTCTTGTATTCACACATTAGAGCACTAACTAAGATAGGTGAACCTTGGTGACAAATTTTACCCCAAAACCTGAAACAAAGACTAACCTGTTCAAGCACAGAGTCAACATCCCTACCCCTCTCAACCGTGTCACGCCTGATTCTGCGAGCAAGCCTCACATCAGCATCTGGAACCAATAAATGGCTAAGATGAGAACTTTTTAACTTCAAAGAGGATTATTGACATTTCAGAAAGATTCAAAGTTTGCTAAGTATATAGCTCCAAAGGGAATTCATTCAGTCCTTAATGGTCAACAAGTGATGAAATGGCGAAAGTGGGACTAGTGAGTTAATCCATCAAAGGCCCCATCAGGCATCAGCCAGAACAGAAAGTGGACAGTTTCCATCAAACTATAAAATTGTCACTATATCATTTATAGTTGTGCAGAACAAATAAGGTCATATTATAAAGGAGAACCAAAAAGAAGGAGAGACAAGATACTGCAGCTAGTTAACCTGTGTCAACGAAGATCTTCATATTCATTAGGTCCCGAACTCGTGAGTCATGAAAAACTAGAATCCCTTCCAAAATGATGACATCACAAGCATTGACCTGACCAAAGCGACAACTGATTGGTTTTAAGAAACGATAATCCGAAGATTCAGCCACATGACATTACAAGCTAAACCCATAAAACCGCAGAAAAGAACCATATAAGGAGGTCAAACAAAAGAAGATCCATGCACCTGGCGAAAAGCATCTACTTTACGTTGATGGGTCTTGAAGTCATAAATTGGAATTTGATAGGGTTGCCCACTCTTGAGTATGTCAACGCAATGCAAAAGCTGCTCAGTGTCAAAGGCATCTGCAGAAAATGAAAAACAAGAGACGTTAAAAAATTTCACCAAAACATCAATGTTCACAAATCAAAAGAACAACTCACCAGGATGATCAAAATTGTATTCTTGTACATGCTCAAGTTCTTCAGATGTCAAACCACGGTAAAACGAATCCTAATCAACAAAACAGCATCAGAGTACCACACACAAAAATACTGAGAACAGGGACGGGTACAGAATCTAACCTGGTTAACTAAAACAATGCGATGATCATGAAGTTGCTGGATTATCATGTCACATACCGTCGTCTTACCAGAAGCTGTACCACCAGTAACTCCTACACAAGTCAAAGGAAAACATGTTCAAGTAAATCAAAGGATTAAACCCTAGAAACTGATTTTGATCCAGATTTCTCTAATCTTGGAAGCACAAATGCTACCGGAAAATTCGTACAGCTAAAACCCTAAGATAAAACCCTATAAAATGCAGTAGAAGCACCAATTTCAAGAAACTGAGAGATGATACACGATGATCGGAATAAGAGAAAGTTCGATTGTTGACTAAAGCAAGAATCAAAGAGCGAGAATCGAAAAATAACCGATAACGAAGGGCTGATGAGGAGCGGCGGGATCGTCGGTAGCCGAAAAAGAAGAATTACTCAAACGGAAGTGAGAAGGAGAAGAGACGGAGGATTTCGACGGAGAAGAAAGAAGACCGTCAAGGCGAAGACCGGAGAAGTGAGGCCCCGATGCCTTCTCCATGACATAGTCAATCGCCGTTGAATCTTCTGGCATTGAGTTTCTCGGCGAAGGTAAAGGAGAGTGAAAATTGCGATTTAAGGAGAAAAAAAAGGAATCGGAAGTGATCAGTGACGACGATTTCTGCACAATTCAGCAACCCACTTGTCCTCTCTCTCTCTCGCTCCCTCCGTCTTTTTTAAAATGTTTTTTTTGGGAGAAGAAACTCGAACGAATTAAATACTCCTTAAATTAAAATAATATTTTCTGTTTCAAAATAAAAATAAGATCATGACAAAAAAAAATATTAAAAGTAGATTTATATCAATCAAAACCGCTAAATCTAAATCCAAAATTTCAACATTTATTGTCTGCTTAATTTCTATGGACAATTTTGTTTTTAATAAAATTTACGATGACAAAAAAAAAGTATTAACAGAAACTATCCAAGTCTTATTTAGATTAGAAATGTTTTATTTAATAAATAAAAATGTTTATTTGATGTGCTGAAGCTGAAATGTTATTTTTTATATACGACGCTAAAATTGTGTACAATGGAATGAAACAAATTAATAATGTTTTTTATATAGATAAAGAAAATAACAAACTAATTCAAATTAATAATGTTGATGACAATTAAAAAAAATGATTGGTCATATGAGAAAGTATAAAAAAAGAATATTCCAACTCAACCAATCAAGTGGAGTAGCGGTTGAGAAAACATGAAAAACAAGATATATATAGAAAATTAGATCAGAAATGCAAATATCCGAACTATATAAAATACAACAACAAGTACGAATTAATAATTCCAAAAATATTTATTCTCTCCCCACCAAATATATTCGATACATTACAAAAAAGCCCTAAACAATTATTAGTAAGCCCAAATAAGACCAATAACCAACGATCCAACAACGAACATGTATCCAGTGGAAGCACGTAACCCATGACCTGAACTAGATCCAGAACCCGACCCTGAATCCGAACCCGAACCTGAACCTGAAGGAGAGGAAGCGGATTTGGAGTCAGAAGAGACAACGTTGACTTTAATCTTCATGCCTTGTTCGCAATGCCCAACGGTTCCACAAGCGAAGTAACGAGTACCGGTTTTAGAAAGCTTAACGACGTCGTTTCCAGAGCTTAAGGAATTAACTGATGTTCCCAGGTCACAACTCTTGTATGCTGTTTCACTTCCTAGCTCCACAACGCTGTGTAGTTCTGAATACTTAAAAACTAACAAGAAACAAAAAAGATTGGTTAGTATTAAACCGGTCGATTTGATTATGAAATTGAGGGTAGAGAGAAACGTACCGATTTGGTCGCCGACTTTGAAAGATTGATCAGAAGACCAAGAATCAAAATCAACGGATTGTTCCCAGCCTTGGCTCCCGCCGATCACATGTCGTGCTGCTAACGCTGTCTTAACCGAAAGTAAACCGGAGAAAACCAAGATAACAAGAACTGCTTGCATTTTCATTGGTTTAGTGAATTGAACTCGGTTTTGATATATTCAAGTTAAACTTCTGCTAGCTCGTGTATATATAGGGGGAATGCATGGACATTAGTTGCGTAAGAGATCTAGGAAGAAGAAAAAAAAGACGAAGCTTGGAGTTGAATGGAAGCTAAGATCTTTAGTGGTTGTAGAATCTTTAAAAATTAGTGTTATGGTTATTTTTGTTAGTTTATGTGTGTTCAAGTAGAATGTATGCATCAGAATTGCCAAATAAGTTAAGAAGACAAGAAGCATACAACAAGCAAGATTCTTTATTACCTAACTTTCACCTAAAGCTTCTACTTCCTATTTTGTTTTTCTTTAATCCTTCCATTCCATCGAGGCTTTTGAATGGTAACTGCGGAATCGGGGAAAATAAAATAAAACCTAGACAAAAAAATGACAGAGCTTTACAGTTCGGAACCGGTGTTTCCTCTTGAGACCTTTGTTAGTTGCTTCGTTTTGTTTTCTTATCGTGTTATCTCGTATTCGTAGTTCTTTTAGTCGTAGTTTTTCTTGTTTTTCTACTTTCATTGTTTACTCTTTATTTTCTCTCTCAAACTTAAAAACGGTAGAAAATATTTAATATTAATAAATAAATAAAAACGGGCAGAATGGACATAAAAAAAAATTTGTGTGGTTGGATAAATTTTTGGGAATTCTATAATATACTACATTCTTCAATATTTATAAATTTTATCATGAAATTGTTTCCCTAATACATGATTTAATATGATAAAAGGAATAATAAATTGTACAGTATTAAGTATTGAGTTAACTATTGAGAGTTTGAGACCTAAGAATAAAATTCTTTAGTGCACGAATTAATTATCAGCTATTTTAATGCTTGATTAAACTATTAAATACATATGTTTAGTGGTGACAAATTTCATAAGCCAAGTCCCAAAATTTATCAAAACACAAGCATCTCATTTTCTTCCTTTTTACATTATCTCTTCACCTATTGATTCAATCTCTTATCATCAAAGATAATAGAGTGCCCTGTAAAATTCAGCAGAGCTTTTTTACTCTGAGAGCTCTGTATCTCTCCCTCTCTTTCTTTCATATACAAAACATTTCCAAATTTCATAATCTCTACATCTCATTTCACAGCAACAACTGGAGTTTCAGAACTCATCTTCTTCCTCCTCTCCATGAAACTTCCACCACATGAAGAGAAACCAGGAAGACAACGATGATGATGCCAGTTAGACTTCTTCTTCTCTTCCTTTTCGATGGCGGTGTCATTGAATTCGCGTGAGTTAGCACCTGATAGATAAGGAGTGCTTATAGCTGACGATGAACCGCTTTCTTCTCGTTCTTCTCTTATACTGTCTCTGAAAAGCTCACCAAGCTTCTTCCTCCTTGGAAGTGGCGCTGGAGAAGACGAGCCTCGGGAAGGCTTCTTCTCGTGGAATATAAGGTTGTGGAAACGTGGTGGCCTATCTGAGAAGCTGCTCTTAGGAGTGTTTCCGAGTGATGGAGTGAAATCTGAAGTAGAACAATAAAAAGATCAAGATTTTGAATCTTGAAAATAGTACAGAGTCTACCGCCATTAGAAAGAGAGATCAAAACTTTTACCGCCATTTACGCTGTGGAAATCATCGTCGGAGTCAGATTGTAGCCATGGCTGCGAATCGAAAAAGGTTTCATCTTTGCTTCCTGTGACAGTGGAAACAAATTAGAATATGCATTGCAAAACATTAGACCAAGAGTGATAGATAAACACACACACAAAACACACAATGATATACTAAACCTTTTGATTTAGTCACCATCATTAGATAGAATAGACTCAAAAGGTCCAAAACTGACTAGACCTCGAAAAAACAGAGGAGATTGAATCCGAGGAAATGACAAAGCAATGAGTAAAAAGAGATTTAAATTCAATTCTGTAAAGTTCCCGGGTAAAAAATTCGAATTCTTGCCTAAACCCTTCAAATTAATACGTGAAAAACAATGGAACCCAGATCAAGAAGACTGATTAGCAACACTTTTTCATATTTTTGTCAGATCTGGGTCACAGTTAAAGTAGACAACTTTTCAAATCATAATTCACCAAAATAGCTCACTTTTACTTTTTTCTTTCTGCTGTGAGAAAAATCTCTATGATCACGGGAAAGTTTTTGTCTTTTACGGCATAAAAATCTATTAATGGAAGAAATCAAATTTGATATATGATCTTATCAGATAAGAAAAAAATAACCTATCTACGTTAACAGGAATCAAATCAAATTGATGTAGAAGAACCATTTATATGGAATAACATTTTTGCCGGTCACCGAATCTCCACATGCCAATATTCATAGACACAAAAAAAAATCAGGAATTGTTTTATGAATATTTATGCAATAAGAGAGTATGTAAATTAAAAGGGACCAATAATCCAAAAGAGGTGAAACAGTAAAAGAACCCAAATCAAGAATTAAATTCAAAAAAGAGATTATTTTTGTTTTGGAATAAATACCGAAACTTTTCTTGGATGAAGAGAAAGACCACCGAGATTTGACCGGAGTGAGATTATTATTCGCCGGAATCGAAGTACTCTTCCTTGGCGATTCTGAGAATTCATTGAGAACATACATAATCAATTATAAAACAAAAAGAGTAATATTTTATGAGAATATTTTATAGACTAATCTGAGAAATATTGAAAGATCATTCAAAACACAGAGATTATGAATGATCTCTCTCGATTATAAGAAGAAGTTGGAAAAAAAATTACCAAAGCTTTTCTTGACAGAAGGAGACAAGATCGAAACGTTGTCGTTTTTGTTATCGTTCACAGTCATCTGAGATTCTGGAGTTACCATACTATCAGCTCTAATCGGAGAGTTATTAAGCGACGACGACGAAGACGAACCCATTCATAGATTAATATAAGTAATCAAAATAAATTTATAAAGAGCAAAACCTTTTTAGAGAAAGAAATTTGATTGAGAAATTATGATCAAACGAGATCGATAGCGAGAAAGAGACTAATCTTATTGCTTCTCTTTTGTTTTTTGTTTTTATGTTTCGTCGGAGAAAGAGAAGTAGGTCCCACACGTACACGGTGCCCACTCAGTTTTCGTGTTGGAGGAGTGAGACGGTGTCGTATTGGGGCTCTCTCTATCCACGTAGTTATCGTGCGACATATCATGATGGGACCAGGTGCGTGACTTTTTTGGTGTCACGTGGCACTAATTATGTAAATATCCTTTAGTTTAGTCTTTAGTGATTACGTATTAAAAGATAACCGAAAATTCAAATCAAAACTTGGTAATATCCGGTTCAACCAACCAAATATCCGGTTTTAATTGGATTTTGATCTGAACAAGTTATACCGGGTAAACGATATTGGAAACTTTTTTTTTGGTCCAAATAATTGGAAACTATTATTCAAACTATAATGCGAAATCCCGTATCCAAATAGTTGTATTACTATATAAACTTCCACAAATTTAGAAAAATATCAAATATTTCGGATTGTTACAGAATAATTATAAAGTATAATGGATATGAGAATTTAGATCTGATCAGGAAAGGTCTAAGTAGTTAATATGTTATTATCAGTATTCAATAATTCATACGTATTTTCTTTAATGCGATTCGTATCGTAACTTTGACCGTCATGTTTTTTAGTTTTTGGTAAAATATATACTACAATTATTGACCGTTATATTCTATCGAGGTCGTAACCACTATAACAAATTAAAGAAAGTGATGTATATGAAAGGATATCGAAATCAATCTTGAGGTTTAAGAAAATTTTGTTGCCACAAAATCTCAATGTTTAGTGGGCTGATTCGAAAGAACTAAATAAAATCATCCCAAATCATTAATTTAATTTGTTTTCTATGAGTCTAATAACAGATAACACCACCGAGAAATAGATTTTTGTTTGCATGTGTAATGAATACTTATGAAATATCTTTGCTTGCTTAAGAATTTATCATATAGTTATCGTATAAGTGTATATTAAGATAATGTTTGATCCTGAATGCGTATAGTGACATGTTATGATTTTTTTATTTTTATTTTTATATCAGTTTTCAATTTTTCTATCTTTCAAATGAAATAAAGATTGGTATATGATTAGGTGACTGAAATTGAGCTACTCTTTGACTATTCACAGCTTATACTTCGAAACGTTAATCACAACTACTAATTAAAACTTTTAGTCTCCAAAAGGCATATGCCTCTTTAGAATATCTATTGGATAGCCATAAAAGCGGGCTCCATATGATTTAGATATTTTACTCCATATGATTAAGTCATTTGTGAATTCCATTGGTTAGTTGATGTTAGATATGCCAATACTATGTAATAAAAAATGAAGTTTAAAATCTCGTATCAACTTCATTGTAATTTCAAACTTATGAAGTTAAAAAATATTTGATGGTCGGGTATAATTTTTGGTAATTGTCAATATACATATTTATTAGGAATATAACCTAACTTAACACAAAAACTAGTTTAATAATTAAGGATTGCCACATCCTTTATATAATATTCAAAGATCTTAATTTCAAGCAATGTGGGACATTCTAATAAAATTGATTTTTTTTTTCAATGTACTAGGTGATCATCCGCGCTACGCCGCGGTTTTTTCGAATTTTTTCGTATTGTTTAATTTAAATATAATTTTTATTTATCTAATTATTCACTTATACAATAAGCAATTACTTTTAGTTTTAAAAATATTTTTTCTAACAACATTATCAACAATGCATCATACACATAATTCATAAACAACGTTTGTATTAAACCAACTTAACAGAGAGTAGTTTTGGATTCTAAAACCCTAAGAATTTGATGATGGAGCTCCTTACGTATTCTTCACCCTCAATGATTTATTGTATAAATATCAATTTAAATGAATATAAATATCAATTTAAGAGAATAACTTACTCAAATCATTAAGTAATCCACGACTATTATATATTCATAGTTACTTTGAGTTTGGATTACAAAATAAAATTTTCGAGTATGAGAAAACTATTAAAATAGTTTTATTGAAAAATCATATAATATTAAAATAAATTTAGTAATACTATAATTAAATATATAAAATTAAATAATAAATATATCATTAATCTATAAATTAGAAGTTGAAAAGCTTATATTAATTACTTAATAGACACATGACAAATGCTAAAGTGATAATGTGTCAATCATTTTGGAGAGAGTTGGCCAACTTTCATATATATATAATTTACACATTGATTTCAGTTTAAGAGAACCATCAAAGTGTATTGGAGTTTGTATTGTCACTGGATGCCAAATTTTGTTCCAAATTTTCAAGTTTAGAACATAAAATAATAATTCCCGACGATTGACAATACATAGATTGATTGATACATATGCCATCTGTTTTGTTCTGCCGACTCTTGCGTTAAGCAAACTTGTAATTATTGATTTTTATATTGATAAAGCATGTATGAAGCTAGTAATGAATCCAGTAATATAGTCATCAGATTTCTCTTTCCGTGACCACTAACACAATTAAGTGATAATGAGTAATTGACGCATTATATAATAGTCTTTTCAGGATTGGTCATCTTTATGGAATTCTCAACTTTCTATTACACACGAACACTAAACACCTAATTTTCTAAGGTTTGTATTTTCTTTAATTGTATTTCCTTTTTGGGATAATTTTTTTTTCTTTATTTATTTGGTGACAAGTTTGTACTTATTGGGAAAATATCTCAAGAAGGATATGCCATTGAAATGTTGTAACAATATTATCTAGAATACTAACTGTCTAATATTATTGTGATAGTTTTTTCTTTTTGTTTAGTAGTATAATTATTTATGATATAGTTAGATGGATCAATTATGGGATTGGCACAATTAAGTCTATACCTTTGTGAAAACAGGCATATCTCATATGCCTTGTAGATTTAGGTACTTCTATTCAGTTGTAAAGACTGTTTAATCCTCTTTTTTAGAAAAGCTACAATACAATCATTCAAACCAGTTAACCATATCAGATAAATCCATGTATCACCCACACAAACAAATGGAAATCCAAACCTCATAATTCGAAACACACAGAAACCAATAAAGAAGAACACTCGTAATACCTATTATTCAATGAACACCTTAAACATTCATCTCTTTGTCTCTTTGAATCTATCAGTTTTTCTTCCCCCAAAATCCAGCCATAAAAGTTCCATGTATCCGATTTCCAAACTCCAATTTAAGATTAGAAAAAATTGCAGATTGAAGGCCTAATCGACCAGCCTTTGAAAATCCTCTTTCAAGATCTAATGTTACTAACCTCATGTGAAGCTTCGTCAACAATAACAATTAAATTTGATTTAGAATGAATTGATTTAAAGCCTATCTAAAATTAGAATCCGTGGGTTCCCTAATCATTATCTCCATAGGGTTTAGATTTCCTTGCATGAACAATCTTTTAATTAAATCTATCGGATTCATCGAAGGAGGTTGGTGAAGAAAATGTTGTGTGCGTTGTTGGAGGCGAAGAAACGATCTGATTTCGATGGAGTGTTTTGTTGTTGGTCGGAAAAATCACTGTGATGATTTTGATGGAGTGTTGATGACAGTGAGAAGTAGAAGGTTGTTGCCCAGAAAAATCAATCGCACGATGGAGAAGACGAAATGGATTTTCATTAATAGAATTGAGGACAGTATTGTCATTTCACAAATCTAAATGTTCCTAAGCTTATAAACCCAAATGAATTATGTCTCTTTTCTAGTTTATGGGCCAAAATGTACCTATATTTATAAAAACCCCATAGTTAGATAATATGATACAAAGTCTAGAAAAAAAAATCAAAATCTAATAACAATAACAAATGGAATCTTTAGAGAATACAATGATGGCATGGGTTATGTGTTTTTCGGTTCAATAGTCCAAGACAATACACAATGATCCAAAGAATGGACTCAAAAAACAAGAAAAAAGAAGAAGAGAAATAGTAAAAGTGGAAGTTGTGTGATATGTGATGTGTGATACCGCTTGTAATGGTTCGCAAAACAATTTGTTATAGTCATCGAGGTATCTAATTTTGTTTGGCTAAACAAAGCTGTTTTAGATTGTGCCCGATTTTCATTCTTTATGTACAACAACTACCTTAGTTTGACTAAGATAACAACAACCCTAACACATGTTTGGGCTCATCTCCACTTATGGCTCAGTGACTAACTAATACCAAAACGCAATTCATAAGTGGCCTTAACTCCAATAGCTTTCTTGAGTGTGACAAATAAACACAACTCTTCGTTGACTTCTCACTCTTCTTCCTTCAATCACGAGCCTTTGCTTCTTGTTCTCATTGAAGATTTCTCTTTGAAGAACTAATCAAAAGTTCAGATTCAACAGTTTGTCTAAAAAAAAATGATTTTTCTATATTAAAAAGTACACACTAAGACTCAAAACTTCAACTTGGTTCTCCACATTTCTCCAATAACTTTCCCAGGCTGTGGATTATCTGGTCCTCTATCCCTCTGTCCCGACGTGAAGTACAAATAACCGTTCCAGAATCCGGCCATCGCTGTTTTGACACGGTATGGTAACCGTCCAATCACAGACCAAGTCTGCAAAATATTTCATATTCAGTTTAAGAAACAAAAGAACAGAACTATGATTGAGATGATGCTGATATCATAGTAATACTGACCAACGTATCTAACTGAAACCGGAATATCTCTCCAACAAGAACAAGCCTTTTCGTCACTGGATGCCAATCTGTGGTACCACCAACGATAACAATTGAGTTATTGACAATGATCCACGCAGATTCAATGTGGGAATTGTTTTTTGGCATTGGTGGCAACATTTTCCACTTCATCTCCTCGTCCATCATGTACACCTCACCATTAAAGATCTGAAATGCGACCAAACATTAGAAACTAGAGGCGTTTTTTTTTTTTTTTCAGTTTTGACTAAAGAGGAAGGTAAACCTCGCGTCTACGTGAGCACTTGAAGATGGGTGAGTTAGGTTTGGCCATGAAGTCACCTTCTTGGCCACCGATTACAAGTAGTTTATCGTTAGCAACTACACAAGCCCTACACACCGTAAAACCGCAATGTTAGCACCCTAAGGGACTCAAAACAAAAGGCAAAACAGGCAGTGACTAAAGACAATATAAAACCTGTGTGGTCCACCTCGAGGAATAGGGACCTCTTCCCGCCATTCGTCGAGTGCTTTGCCATCTTTTACAGCTATGCTCCAATGGTCAAAAGCAACGGCATTGCGATTCTCTTTGCTTCCACCCATCACATGAAGCCTCCCTCTCCATATCTGAGTCGCAGGAGCATACCTGAGTCCAACAAAACAGAGCTCGGCAATCGCAGTCCACTATACTTTAACATGATATATCTTCTGACTTAAAGTCTTTACCTTGGAGCTGGTAGTGAAGGAAATTCGAGCCAAGTCTTTGTGAATGAGTCTAAAACAAAGGAACGAGAAGTAGGTCCTCTACATTGTGGACCAAGCTGCCCTGAAACCACATATACATACCGTCCATCCGTCACAATCCCGAGGTGCGAATTCGCCATTTCTTTAGGAGTGTGGAATCTGTCACACCACTTATTGTCTGTGAAATTGAACACATCCACATGAGAATGAACCTGAGGCAAAATAATCAAGTGATCATTAACACCATTTTTAAAACTAATCAAGTGATGATCATTCTCAAGTTCCTTACATAGTCGAGACTGCCGTAACCGGAGAAGACATACAAAAGGTTATTGATTTGAACTGAGTATCCATCAAGACGAGGAACTGGAGCTGATTCCATTTCCTCCCATTTTAACTCCGGCGCCGGTATATCGGCAAATATTGCCGATAAGAATCGGACATGATCTTTTGTATCATTCGATTGTTTGCTTCTCTGCAAGCAAACACAAAATGGTGAAACTTAGAATGAAATTCACAAATAGCTAAAACCCTAAAAGCACAATCAATTGAAACGTAGAAAGGAAGATAAAGCAAAAAGTAAGAATAGCTGATAAACCCTACAAACTAAGAATATGATCAATTGAAAAGATTAGGCAAAGGGACCTTTTGAACAATTTTGGAATCGATGATCGGAATCTGTATCTCCGGCCGGTTAACGGGAACCCAGATTGAAAAAACAGCGGATACTGAGGGAATTGAAGAAGAGAGACAAAGAAAAGCTGCGATGAATCCAATCCCAAGAACACTGGTGAAGTACAACACAAGCATCAATCTCCTTGAAGATTGGTGATGATGATGATGATGATCAGGTTTATTCGCCATTTGTGTTTATGCAGAGCTATTGAAAGAGACATCTCATTCATATAGACCGCAACGAGAAACAGTGATGATTTGATTTCACGTCGCTGAAGAATCTCTCATTACCGAAAAAATATGTGCGCCGGTGGTTTTTCCCCAACCAGAAATCACGCCGGTGGTTTCCAATTTTGTATTATTATTTTTTTTTTTGGTAATTTCCCCTAATTTGAACCTTCTTAACGAGACAAAAGGTTTGTTTGTAATTATATGGGCTTGATTAAAAACTAAGCCCAATTAAAAATAAAAAAGCCCATGAAAAATAGAATCATATAGTCACTCACGTGTTGACTCTCGAGTCATGTCGGCGATTTCTTTCACTCTCCAGTAAACTTCACCAAGTCTCTTCTGCTGAAATCACGGTAATGCAATTCTCATGAACCTTGATTTTGTTTCTGTTCTTCGCAATTTCTATTGTTGAATCTTTCTGCTAGATCTGAATGATTCTTCAAATCGAAGTACTCTTAGTTTTTTTTTGTTAAATCAAGCTGGAATCTGAAATTTCTTGCAGATCCAATGAAGAAGATCCAAGTTATATAGTGAGACCTCAAACCTTAGCTTGAGCTCTGCTTCTTCTCTCTTTCACTGCATTGAAGATGGGATCTGTATCTTTAAAGATCGGCGATGGAACAGCCAGATTCCGACGAACATCAATTTGTTCATCCGCCGTGAACCTCCTCATGCTCTTCTCCGTCGTCACCACAAATCTCTTCGCCTTATACGCGTTCTCCTCTCATTCCCAAGCAAACTCGCCACTTCTCCACAGCTCCAACAATATCTCACTCGTTTCTCAACATCTCTCTTTGATTCTCCGAGAAATCGATTCGTCTCAACGCAAGCTTGCTCAGATGGAGAAACAGATGCTTGGTTACGAATCTATTGATATCTCTCGACCTAACATTGTTCCTGAGCTCAAATTGTTCCTCCAGCGTCATCAGCTTCCTTTAGGGAAAGATTCGCGTACCGGGATCACTGAAATGGTGTCTTCCGTTGGACATTCTTGTGGGAAATCTACGGATTTGCTTTCTCAGTATATGTCATATAAGGTGTTTGATAGATGTCCTGATGATTGGAGTCTTGGCCAGAAGTTGATTCTTCGTGCTTGTGAGCCGTTGCCGCGGAGACGGTGTTTGGCGAAAACGGTGCAGAAGCAAGATTTGAGTAAGTCTCCTGATTCGTTATGGAGATCTGTTAGTAACAAGAGTGTTAATTGGAGTGGACTTGGTTGCAAGAGTTTTGATTGCTTGAAAGGTAAGAAACTTAGCAAGGAATGTGTTGGTTGTTTCGATTTAGGGGTTGAGAAAGATAGGTTTGTGAAGGTTAAGGGGAAGAATGATTTCTTGATTGATGATGTGTTGGGTTTAGGAAGTGGGAAAATTCGAATCGGGTTCGATATTAGCGGTGGATCAGGGACTTTCGCAGCGAGAATGGCTGAGAAGAACGTGACTGTAATCACTAACACTTTGAATAATGGTGCTCCGTTTAGTGAGTTTATAGCTGCGAGAGGGCTCTTTCCGTTGTTCTTGAGCTTAGACCATAGATTTCCTTTTCTTGACAATGTGTTTGATCTTATTCATGCTTCTAGCGGATTAGATGTTGAGGGTAAAGCGGAGAAGCTAGAGTTCTTGATGTTCGATCTTGATCGGGTTTTGAAACCCCGTGGATTGTTCTGGTTGGATAACTTCTATTGTGCTAATGATGAGAAGAAGAAAGAACTTACACGTATGATTGAGAGGTTTGGGTATAAGAAGCTTAAATGGGTTATTGGAGAGAAGGCTGATGCACAAGTTTATCTCTCAGCTGTTCTGCAAAAGCCAGTGAGAGCTTGATCGGGAATGCAAAAGGAAGTTCGTAATGGTAAGACCGACCATAAGAGTAAAACTCTCTATTTATAGTTACATTTGATCATAGGTTATAAATTTGGAGGTCATTAGGTGATATTTATTCCAGAGAAGAAGAATAAGCAATTATATATTTACCAGGGCAATTGGAGAAAATCATTTGTAAAAGTTTTTCAGTATAATGTGTTGAAATTTTGTCGATTATTATTACTACTTTTCTGTTATAATATCCATATATACCATACAAATAAAAATGAGTACCATTAATTGTGTTTTTGTTATACCTGAAATAAATTCTCCTCATGCAACCAAAGCCAGATGCAAGAAATGCCGAAAATAGACAACAAAATCAGAGTACAAAGTTATTTTTTATTGAGACAAGAGGAAAAACATAACAAATGATATAATCTCAAAATCATGTGTGATTATTATGAGGCGAAAAAAACAAGTTTTCGTGATTATCCTCATAAAACTCTCTAGTAATAATCGAAGGAAAAAGAAGAACGATGAGGTCTTTTCACCTTCAGGTGAGAACTGGTCTCATCAAAGATTTTTATGACACATAAAAATGATGATACGTTATTACCCAGAGAAAGGCTCTTCTCTATTTAACATCCTTTGTTGAAAATACGACTGTGTGTGGCCAGGCCAATGCAAAAGCTTTTCAGCGGCGCTTTAGTTAACCACGTCAAGAACCAGCTTGCGGGACTTGAGAACCGACCATTTTAGTCGCCTGTAGTAAGCAGCTTGGAGAAGAGCGAGAGAGAGTAGGAATATCCATTTGAAACCCATCTGCAAATAGTGAAACCAACATTAACCGCCATGTAAAATGTAACCTCAAAAAAAAGTCAATTCTTTGTATCGGTCTGGAAGCTGAGGTTTGTGTCTGCAAAACGAGTCAAACTGTGTTCACAGCATATCTAAATGTTATTATCTTAGTAGCAGACCAAGAACTAGTAGCACTTCACACTTGGTACAACAATTGGTTCTCTAAGTCAACTTGATCGATCATAAACTAAATCTAGTATTAATTGCATAGTCTAGGGAGAAAATACAATGTTCACCAGCGAACAGAGAAAGATAAACCTACCAGTTTCCTCTCTTCCATTTCTGGTTCAGCTGCCCAGGCCAAGAATGATACAATATCTTTACCCATCTGCACCGTAAAGTAAAGTTTATATCATGACACTGAGAAAGGACAGTACCATAAGGCATAAAGATTTATGTTCTTATATTTTAAGTGGAGGAAAAATAACCTGTGCCTCTGTGGCGGGGACACCATCTTCATACTCAACAGCTTCATCATTGAGCATTTTCGGCATAGCAATTGCTCCCCCAGGGAAATAAGGATTGTAGTGTAACCCCTCTCTAATCTGTACAGTTATCATCGGATTTTTCATAACCAGCACTTTGAATTCGAAGAAGTTCAATGTGGAAAATGAGAGAAACTTACCGATATGCCAGCAGGGGGATCACGGTAACCAGTCAGAAGCGCAAAGACATAGTTTGGACCATTGTGACGTGCCTGGAAGGCAGAACATTAAAACTATTTAAAACACAAAACACAAGTTTGCTACAGATGTTCAGTTAAAGTAAAGTAGCAGCAGCAGACCTTAGTTATAAGACTTAGATCAGGAGGATACGCTCCACCATTAGCAAACCTTGCAGCTGATTCATTTGCATATGGCTGAGGAAACCGGTCACTGAGTTTACCAGGGCGGGTGAACATCTCACCCTCATCATTAGGTCCATCTACTACCTCGATTTCAGCTGCCATTGCCTTTGCCTCTTCCTCTGTGTAGGCGACACCCACCAAGTCTCGGTATGAGATCAGAGACATTGAATGGCATGATGCACAGACTTGCTGATAAACTTGATGCCCACGACGGATCCTGCTCATACAACATCAACCTTTCAATAATTCATACAGTACAAAAATTTCACTGAAGTTTCACAGTCTAATATTAGGGTAGCAGGATAGTCACTTTCTTTAGGTTTAGACATGACTTCGGTGATCTTGAATCGTTTTATTAAAAAAAGGCAGCAACAAGCCCCTTATTTTATGTATGATTTCTTTTCCTTCTATACAAAGACTCATACAAACGCTTGATTCACGCATGATAGACTTTTTGATTCAAAGAAATTTACAATTCTAAGAAAATTTCCTTTTTCATTGAAAAATTGCTTGAAAGGACGTTAACTTATAAAAGCAAAAAAAAATCTATAAGAAAATGATAAAATGATGCTATTAACCAGACAAGAAGATGAGAGAGTGGTGACAATACTCACGAAGCATGGTCATATGAGCTAAGAATGCCATCATGAGGCCAAGGGTACTCTGGACTCTCCAATCCATGTTCAGCCTCATCAGCAGATGCTACTGTAGAAAAACTCAACAGTCCTGTAACACCAGCACCCAACAAGGCAAGTGCTCTTACACCAGAAGAACCAGCATCCTCATGAGCTTTCTTCGAAGAAAACCAAGACAAAACCGGAGTTGCCTGCAGGATAACACAAAACCAATGCTCAGTCAAAACTTCGCCGCAAACCAACTCAGTTATATGCTAACCAAATGGACTTTCAAAAGATTGCTGCATTCTACTATTCTACTAGGATTTGACATTGAAGCAGAAGCTATACATAAATCATTGTCTCCTGTCTTATGTTCCAAAAAATGAAAAATTTCACAAAGAAATCATTAGCTAATGAGCATCAGTGTCACAAAACACAAATCTTTAACCACAGAACCGAAAAAAATGTCTTAAAAACAGATCCCAAGCTGAAATCGTAAATCAAAATAGAAATGAAGAGAATGTAAAATTAAGACTGGAAAAAATCTCACAAGTGATTGGGAGTGAAGCTTCCTCCTAAGAATTTGCTGGATAACTCCTCCTCCAACCATTTGATTAAACCTTTGTACCAATCAACACGCTGAAGAAACAAAGAAATTGAATCAGAATACTGATTCAGTGAAAATGCGATTTCACAACACGTATACGAATAAACAAAAGCGAACAAGCCCTAGAAAATTTGAGTCTACACAGATCCGACGAATATAGATAACTCTGATCAATCAAATGTCAAAGAAGAAAACGAAGGTTTCGAATACGAGATATACAGAGAAATAGAGAGAGAATCTCACCGGAAAATGAAGAAACGAGATCGGCGACGGAGACGATCGAGGGAGAAGAGTTTGGGAACGAACAAGTAAAAGAGAGAAAATGGGAGTTCCACGATGACACAGCGGCTGCTAGACACACGACCACAGTTTTACTTATTTGGGCCTTAATGGGCCAACAACGTACTGCTTGAGCCCAGAAAATGTCGAAGTAGATAACACTTGAAAAGTTTAAAAGCTTGGTGGATCTTTATTATCTTTGAGAAGAAAAATCTTCCGAATGCAACGTAAAACATATGACTTTAGGATCATACATCACCAGAAGTAGACTTGGTTGGATTTTAAAAAATCAATATGGAGATAATTAAAAAAATGTTTGAATTATCATACTAGTGACAATGTTTGTACTTCAAACTGGCTTAATGGTCTAATCATTTCATATTATATATATAAACAAACAGTGAAAATTTGAAAACACGATTTTGCTTTAAAAAAAGTTTTGGCAATCACAACTTTTGAAACTTCTTAGGAGGAAGCTTCACTTCTAATCACTTGTGCTATTAATATATGATCTTGATAATGAGATGTTAATTACAACTGTGGATAATTTTTGATCTAAGGACCATTAATCATTCTGATGTGATATGCGTGATTAGCTGGAATAATCACATTTTACTATCAAGTGGAATCATACTTAAGTTAAGTAACTTAACCATCGACCGAGTCAGAAACTATGCTTCATCTACTAAACATATGTCTCGCATATCCGACAAAAAGTCAGAGAGAAATTTTAAAAAGAACAAACAAGCAATCTACCACAATCACAAAGGAAAATAATACTAAGACTCACGGTCAAATGGCCCTTAACTGCGGGAACCAAGCTTTGTACTCTCTTTTTCCCAAAACATCGAACTTCAGCGAGAAAAAATCCCTGGAACACTTTATGTACCACAAGACCTAGAAATACTTGTTTTAAACTATGTTTTCAACAATATTTCAACAATTTGGAATAAATTAAAGCATCACCAGCAGCCTCCAAAGGTTTGGATATTTTTACGGTTTATATATTTTTACTTGAAGTACCCAAAAAGAAACCAAAATACTCAAAGAACCGAACCTTACCTTCATCCTTGGTCCCCCATTCTTCTCTTCATATGACAACAACACAAGTTAGTAAGTTACATACCAAAAAGTGACAACAAAGAGAGATTATAAACTGGAGAGCTAACTTGCTCGCTTAATTTGTAACACAAAACAAAGAAAGAAGACTAACTGAACTGAAAAACATTCGGTTTCCTTATGGATGCTAAAAAGCTAAAAACGAATAACCCAAAACCCGAAGAATTGAACCGAACCGAATGTGTATCAGTGTATGCCTAGTTACTAATCCTGTTTTGTTACTAGAAAAAAACCTTTTGTTATGTGGCATCCATCTGGACTATATTAACAAAAGTTGTTGTGAAAATATAGATTAAAAAAAACTATTCAAAACACCTAAACAAAATTATAATTCAACGCAGTATTAATTACTCCATGCAGACGCAGTCTTTTTTTTTTGATAAAATCTATTAAAAAATAAAAACTCTACTCGTTTCAGTTTTTGCTTGTTTTATTTAACAATTAATTAATACATTAGTCTTTTTCTTTTTTTTAACAACTATATTATGTCTGCAAATATCATTAGATCGCTAACATTTCTTATTCGTTTACTCACATATATCGGCATGCTAATGATGCGCATAATTCCTTCTTCTTTTTTCGTGCTCAACGTAGACATGCATATGTAAGTATGAATGTTTGATGAGTCATGACATAACAGCTTTTCAAGTGAGAAATGGAGGACACATAGTGCAATTTGATTGGTCGGAGATTACGAGGACCAATAAGAGCCTTCGAATAAGGTGAAACAGCATATTGTGTGTTTACGTAGGACCCATGCGTTCATATAATATAAAAATCTCAACTAAAAATAAAAGAAAATTGGGGAAATAAACATACCATTTAACTTATCATATGGACCTATGTGTATGCATCTATGTGGGTAAAGATATATTCACATTGCTTCTATTCAACAACGTGTGTGTTTCTTCGCCTATAGTTGCCGGCCGTCAAAATTTAATACTGTATATTATGTGTTGGACCATACATTTTGCTAATCAACAAAAAATATTTTTAAAGTTAATTAAGTGACCATAATTTTATATTTACTCTTGTTGAGTCCATCCATGCTCTTGCTAATCTAATAGTTCCTGGTCATCGTATTATAAACTTATAATCCGGATTATCCGTAATTTTTGTATGGCATATGCAAGGTAAAAAAAACAATTAATGCTTTCGTTGTTTAAATTAAATGTACGTGGATGTTGATTTAAATTCAAAACGATTGTTCTATCCCTTCCATTCTATATTTTTTTTTGTTTGTAGTCATAATAGTTTTGTGTATGGTATTAAAAACAATGCAATGCAACATACATACAATCGATGGATGTGGTTATATAAAATCCTTAGAAAATATTCTTCTATAGATCTCACATATGTACATATATGTGTCATGTATATAGACTGACTGACTGACATATATATTGACGTACCATCAGCCCCCCACGCGTACCATAGACATAGATGTATATGGCGATACGTCGTAAGACATGGTATGATTGATCAACATGATCTGTATCGGGGATCGGCGGATCGGAGTTGTTAAAAACTTTTTACAAAATGAATCGTTCAATATACATTTTAAAAAAATAAAATTGTTACCCTTATCTTAAATCTACAAAAAAAAAAAACATAACTATTAAAAAAAGAGACACTAATATGGTGCAAAAGATGACATAGGAGATGCACAGAAACCATCCAATGATTTAACTGTATCTTACGCTAACCCTAAAGCCACGTGGCGAATTACCATTCCTCCTCATTTGCCCCGAATGATAATCTTTTCGGCTCACCGGAGAGAGACACACAGAAAGACTATAGAGAAAGAGAGAGAAAGAAAGAAAGAAAAAGAGTGAGAGTGTTTGATGATAAGAGAGAAAGATAAAAAATGGATCAAGATGACTGGTTGGGAACGCTAAGATACGCCGGTAAGGCGCAGGATAAAGTTTCCGTTGACGCTCTCATGCTCCGGTACCGTCCGATCGCTCCAAAGCCGACGACTGGTCAGCCATGTGGTGTGGCAGATAACAACAACAATAGCTCATACGGTATGAGCAAACGAACCAAACGAAAGTACGTTAGGGTTTCGAAGAATAATAAAGGCACGTGTCGAGGTAAGAGCAGATCTGACTTGTCTGATGATCGGGAACAAACTGATGTCGTGACGTTGCAACTCTTGCCGGAAAAATCAGATATTTCCGGTGAGTACTCGCCGTTGGATCAAGATAGTCTCGATCCGTCGGTGAAATCGATAATCGGAGAGGAAACACAAGAAACCAACACGTGGGGTATGTTTAACGGCAGCGTCACGGCGGAGATGGAGACGTGGGTGACGGTGGAGTCCGTCACAAGCGTGTGTGAGGGTAGTTTGAGTTCCCATGCGGTGGGGATTACGGACGTTGAGATCGTTGATAATCTTGGTAAGGACACGTGTCCAGCGTTCGTATCGGATGGCTCGAACCGTGTGGTGTGGGTCAACGAGGCTTACCGGAGAAATGTTTCCGGTGATGATTCAACGGCGTCAGTATCGCCGGAAGTTGTGGTGTGGTTGGTGGCGGAGGAGGCAACGGCGGCGATGCATTGTAACTACCAAGCTTTCACGTGTAGGGTGAGGATGCAATACACGTGGAAGGAAACAAAGTATACCAAAACGGTGCCGTGTGATGTGTGGAAAATGGAGTTTGGTGGTTTTGCATGGAGGCTAGACACAACAGCTGCTCTGACTCTCTGGCTTTGATGGTGATTGCTGCAAGTAACATGCGGGTAAGATTGTTAAGATATGTGATTTTAGTGTGTGACTAATCACAAAATTAGTAATCGCTTCAAGCGCAACTTTGTTTAGACGAGTAAGAAGGAAGCAAATGATGCTAATGTTGAAAGAAGTGTGGAGGAGCCGGAAAGCTTAAATATATAGAACATATAGTAATAATGTCATATTTTTATTGGCAAAGACTAAACAAAAATATGCCATTGTATGGTTTCATACCAATCTTGGTTTCTACTATTATCTCAGATCGATAAATTTGTTAAACATATAACAGATCTGTGTTTTAAGATATCGCTAAAATTAAATTTCATAGTTATTATATATCTCGAAAAATAGTCAAATATGTTGATAAAAATGCATATATCAAAGAGTTGAAAGTGAAATGCAAACAAATTAGATTTTAAATATTATGTTATAAATTTAGATCTGATATATAGATAAACGAATATATATTGATTGAGAGACAAAAACACATGAACTCTCAATGGGGACCCTATTGAGTGTCATACTTCGTATTAATTTCTTCACACTAAGCTTTTGCACCCACATTATATACACACATTCTCAAACACTTGCATACACTTGTACATACACACATTGAAATATACATATCCTTTGTTGGATACATAAATGATGGATGTATTATTATGTATGAATGCATCTTGCAAGAAAATCATTAATTATATCCAACAAAGGATATGAACACATTATATGTTATATATACAAATAACAGCATCCGGTTCTCCATATTGAATATCTATAATTTGAGCTTCATTAATTTATTTGTACTAGTATGCCATAATATTGCAATTCATATTTTATATCCATTTATTCTATATGTACGAACTAGGAAAGTTAGAAGTTGTTGGTTCTTGGCCGAGTAGTTCACATTCACCATCCATATGACGACCATATATATGTGTGTGTAAATACACTGTATACAAGCTCCCATATATGTGCAGATTTATACATGTTATTCAAAATGTATTTTAACTATATGTAATGGTGATTATTCAAAAAAAAAACATATAACTATATCTTATATAGCCGATGTATAAAGCGATATCTTCGTGGGTTCTACTTATTTCAGCATGTGGAGAAGCCTCATTGGTTGAGAAAAAGGTTGACAAATAAAGAAAGAAAAAGCCAAAAGTTCTAATGAGGGAGGAGAATAAATAAAGTTGTAACACTCACACAAGATTAGTCATGTACGTGGCACTTGATAAGAGAACAACAACAACCAATCAGGGTCTCCACATTTCTAACTTCGATTTTCTTTCCGACAAGCTTATGTCATCACTATCTAGGCTCCGTTTGATTGGTTCGGTCGTTCACGTGTCTTATTGAGGTTAAAATCTGGCCGTACGTTCAATGTCAAGTCATTTGGTCGCGTGTAGTATAGTCTCTTGAGTGCGATGGAATTTTTGGTAACAGACTAACAGAGAAAACGAATGAGAGCCTTTCACGTTTCTGTTCTTCTGATCTGAGACCACTCAATTTTATTTTCTTTCTTACCAATAAATTCAAGTTTTAGTCTTGTATTAATGCATGTTTCACAAAAAAGTAAAAATACATAAAGTCCTGTATTAATGCGTAATTGAAGTCTTAACTTTGAATTATGTTTTTTTTAGAGAACAAATACACTAGATAATGTAATTAAATTGTCAATGTTTAACGTACGTAGGATAGTTAAAGAGATCCGAATATATGACGTATTTTCAAAAATTTAGACATAAGCATTGACAAAATATTAAGGATTGAATAGAAGCATAATTCTGATTAGTATTAAGTATTATTTTAGTTTTTCATATTTTTGGAAATTTTCTTTGTATTTTTCCAGTAACAAATATAAGTTGATAGAATTGTCGTCTAATGTAGAATCGATCTTAAACCGTTCTTTTGTTATGTAATAGACAAAATATAATATAATAAGTTGGAGCCTTTTTCCCCATATATAATATGATGTGTTTTCTCTTATTCCAACCTATTTACTTATTTAGCATATGGCTTTACAATTTGCCTTTGCAGCATTTGAAATTTCAGGTAAACGATTACACATTGAACTTGAAGGAAATAAAAAGAAGCTAATAAATTATACACTATCATGTACGGGAGATAAAAAAAGATAGCATACCAATAAACGAAAACGAATGATAGCATCTATACGGTCTACGGATTAGAGTAGAGACGAATCAAAGATAGTATCGGATACAATATTTATTTAGATACAATCTATAATATTGATTGATAAACTTGTAGTACTATTTTGTGTGGTTGAAGTAGGGTTCTATTGGCGTTAAGAGGCTCCACGTGTACTGTCGCTTTCGTTAGTGGTATAATAGATGGAGGTCTTTTATTGGTACAACACTTGGTTGGACCAAAATCTCGACGTCCCCATCACCATAGATACGCTAAACATAGCATATTTTTAGTCTTTGTTTTGTTTTATGTTTAATTTAGGGACAATTGTTTTAAGTTTTTGAAGTCTTTCTATGATTCAGCTTTATCATTTGCTTCTTCTATAGTGGAGACCTAAAATGGTTGTTATAATGATAATGAATAATTCAATCAAGTCTGGCTTATAATAAATTTTTTTTGTATCGAGTTAAGTGACTTGTGCACTGAAGACTAAGTCTGATAAATATTGGATAGGTATAGAAGAAAACAATAAGATATTTTATAGTGGCGGGTATATACTATATTGACATTAATCTCAAAATAATCTTTATAGAGTTTTTGAATATATAATGAAAAAGGTAATCCGAAGTGTGGTAAAATGTTTTTTTAGAGACTAGTTTAGGTATATAATGATTAATGCCCAACACACTAGTTTAAGTTATGGTTGCGAAAAAGGCTAGTTTACTATCTGAAAGACGATAGATTTGTTGAAGTTGTACATTTTAGGTAAAGAGCTCACACCTATCTCTACTCTATAGTGTTATATAGTGTCAAAATTTAACGAAGGCATTAAAAAAATAAAAACTTATATACCATACTTAATTCCAAATCGAACAAAACACAAATTGTACCCGAATCAAACATATTGAATTGAAACCAAATCAAACTGAAACCGAACTGAACTAGTTTAGAAAGTTTTACTAAAACCTAATCAACAAATACCAAACCAAACGGGAAATTATGAGAAAAGTAGAAAAAGGCCCACCAAAAGAGCGTCCACCATTACTTGATTGTGTATGATACATATATAAATTGGTCTTATTTGTAATACAATCAAGTGGGCTTAGCCCATCCTTTTGGTTTGTTTACTTGTGTGTATTGGGTCGAATTCTTCTAGAAGGCCTCTTTTTAAAAACGGTTTGTGTAAAATTGTCAACACCATTTTGGACTTTTGTGTTATTTCCATTACTAATCTCTATAGTTTAGGAATTTCTCGTGTTATAAAACTCAAGTACAAAACACAGGAATCATATATATATATATATGAAAGTTGGTTAATATAAATGACACATTATCACACAACAAAATGACATATGTCATTCGATGTTTTTTTTTAAATTAATAAAACTAATAAAATTAAATAAACAAATTAAATGTATTATTAATTCTATTTTTAATTGAATTTTCCAAAATAAAAATAAAAAATAAAATTATGTAAACAAATTAAATACTACTTTCATTATACTCTTTTTATTATATTAATTTTTTTATTATCAATAATCATGACTAATTTTTTTATTGTGTTGTAGTTGTTTGCTACCTAACCTCTTATTAGTTTATTAGTTTAATTTTGAGTTTTTGATAACATTGACATTCAAGTTTTTTCAAATAATAAACCTTCAAAATATTAGACTTACCAAATAATATAATACACAATCATTTCTCTTATATTGATATATGCAATGACAGAAGATCTAAAAGTATTGACTTTAATGATACTTTAATTTTTGCTTTCTTTTTATTATTTTCATATGAATACTCTTGAAATCTTATTTAGTTTATATCAATTCTATATATTTAATCATAAACCTATAACAATGTTGTTGGAGTATTATATCGGGGGAATAAATAAAACCATAAATAGTTTATTTATAATCAAGTTGAAGAATTTTCAAATTATCCAAGACGCAATCATTTCTCTAATATTGATATATGCAGTGACAAAAGATCCAAAAGTGTTGACTTCAATAACATTCAATTTTTGCTATCTTTTTTATTTTTTTGTATGAATACTCTTTAGATCCTTTTCAGTTGATATCAATCCAAACTTTAATCATGAGTCGATCACAATGTTGTTGAAGTACATAAAACAAGAAATTGATTTATTAATAATCGAGTTAGGAAAATTTTAAACCACAAAAGTAACATAGTTACACAGAATTGTATCAAAATATTATTATTGTTGTTATATGTATTCATGAAGTGAAAAAATATTAAAATCTTATAAATAATCAGCTTTATACACAAAATATATAAATTAATATATAGAGTCACAAATGAATCTAACCATAAAAATTGTAACTACATATTATGGATCTAATTTCATTAACAATACAAAAATAAATAAATAGTAAATATAATTAGCATAAATAACAATCAATGTAATTTTTTCTTTAACAATTTTCACAACAAATCCACGCGTAGCGTGGGTACCCATCTAGTTTCTAGTAAAAAAAGAAATAGATAACACTCTTGCCCAACACAATCAATAACAGTTCAACTGAACAACATATGAGGAAACAAATCATACTTGCCGTTTTGCTATCGACTACAAACTTCATGTCGTTTTTCATTTAGCTAGTGAACTAACCAAGATTCTAGAGTGTAATAAAATATTAAAATCTATAGGCAAACTCACATGACCAATTAAACAAGTTAACGATTACTGTCCAATTAAACGTCACAAGTTAATTTTCTACCGTTAAAATATTGCCACGTAGGACGCGTACGTTAATTAACTCGTAAAATCCGCGCAGACAAAATCACATTGACCGTTAGATATAGATTTGGCGGCTAGTTCTTCAATCAATATAAACCGTCCGTCAAAAATCAGAGGTAGGCTTTTGACGGTGTAGTTTTATTTTAAAAACATAAAATAAATTAGTGTAAGAAACTTTTTTCTCTCTCTCTGAGTCTTCGACTTCGTTTTTATCTCCAGCTTTTTTTTTCTCACGCGAAAAGCTCCTGTTCTTTAAAGGATTTGATCACGAGAGTTTCAGGTTTGGATTTCGTAGTCAATTTCCAGATTCTAGGGTTTTGGTTGGTCAAAATCTTCTACTTCGTCCCGTGTTTGTGGATTGGTTCACGGATCTTTGGAGATTCCGAAATTGGAGGCGATTTTTATTCTAGGGTTTCGGTGAAATTTGTACCGTTTTTTGGATTAATTCTTACGTTGATCGCTTCTCTCCTGGCGAGCTCGCGTTTAAAGGTTTAGATTTCAAGCTCCGTGTTGTCTATTTTGAAGCTAATTTATCTGGTGGAGGTTGAATTTTGGTTTGTGAAGAATTTGTGTGGATTCAGCTGTTGGAGATTCAAATGGTAAGATTCGATCTATTTTTGATTTGTGGGTTTTTCTTAATTCGAATGATTAGAAAAAATAGAGATTCATTTGAATTTGGCATCAAGCTAGGGTTTGAGTTTTGGGGTCCAAAAACGAAATTGGACAGCTAAAGGTTTAATTTTTACGGTCATATCTCTCACGTTTTTGAGAATCGGAAATTCTTATTTCACATTGTTTAGATCTGGGGTTCTTGTGTCACAACAAGTTTCTTGGCCCAATGTTATCTATCGAAATAGGGAAAAGAATCGTCTTAGTGGTTTTGAATGGGACTGTATTAGTTTTTGTTGATTTAAGTGAAATTATATATGATTCAGGTGTCTTGCAAATGAGTTGTAGAAGCTAGTGAGAATTATATATATTGTGGTAAGTCTTGCCAAAACAATGGTTGAAAGTGCTGCGTTCCCAGGAGGGTATTATCGGAATACTTTTGAAGCGCCTGAGGAATCAGAGGGCTCTGGGAGCTCTGCACAGATTGATACTGAGGTCACTGCGTCTGAGAATTCAAGTACTCCTGCACGGAAGTGTATTATGTTGAATTCGAATGATGAAGATCCTTATGGTGTTCAGAGACAAGTCATTTCCTTGTATAACATGTCACAATCTGAGAGGAAGGATTTGATTTATCGGCTTAAGCTGGAGTTGGAGCAGACAAAGATAGTTCTTAAAAATGCTGAGTTGCAGAGAATGAACCCTGCTGCTGTGTCGTCTACTAGTGATAGGGTGGGTTTTAGCACTGGTCAAAAGATATCATCTCGAGTCAGCAATTCGAAGAAACCATCTGATTTTGCTGTGGGTTCGGGGAAGAAAGTTCGGCATCAGAATGGGACTTCTCGTGGATGGAATCGTGGTACCTCAGGGAAGTTTGAGTCTTCGAAAGAGACTATGACTAGCACTCCTAACATTACACTGATGAAGCAATGTGACACGCTACTGAGAAAACTGTGGTCTCATCCGCATTCTTGGGTGTTTCAGGCGCCAGTTGATGTAGTGAAACTGAACATACCTGACTATCTCACTACTATCAAGCATCCCATGGACTTAGGGACAGTAAAGAAGAACTTAGCGTCTGGTGTATACTCAAGCCCACATGAGTTTGCTGCTGATGTGAGGCTTACATTTACCAATGCGATGACATATAACCCTCCAGGACATGATGTTCACATTATGGGGGATATCCTTAGTAAATTATTTGAAGCGCGGTGGAAAACTATCAAAAAGAAATTACCACCTTGTAGCATGCAAACGTTGCCTGCAGTAACATTGGAGCCCAATGATGAAAGGAAAGCTGCTATATCTGTACCTCCGGCGAAGAAGAGAAAGATGGCTTCACCCGTTAGAGAGAGTGTTCCAGAACCGGTGAAGCCACTTATGACAGAAGTGGAGAGGCATAGATTGGGCAGACAACTCGAATCACTACTCGACGAACTTCCTGCACATATCATTGACTTCTTGAAGAAACACAATTCAAATGGCGGAGAAATTGCAGAAGACGAAATTGAGATAGACATTGATGTTCTCAGTGATGAAGTACTGGTCACTCTTCGAAACCTTCTAGATGAATATATACAAAACAAAGAAGCAAAGCAGACGAATGTTGAACCATGTGAAATAGAGGTAATCATCATCTCACCTGCTGGAATGCATTTTAATAGAACACTTTACTGAGAAGAAGTGAATTTCTTTGGTTGCAGCTTATTAATGGATCACGACCGAGCAATTCGTCGCTGCAAAGAGGTGAACCTCAAATTCAGTTCCTGGTTTATTACTGGTCAGTAGTCTCTGTGTTCACCAATTGTCTTACTTTTACTCTTCTATGTTCTTTTTTCTAGGAAATGAAATGGCTGATGAGTATGTCGATGGGAATGAACCGCCTATCTCAAGGAGCTCCAGTGGTTAGTTGCAATTCTTCAACTCCTTCATAACATTTTCTTGTCGTAGGTCTCTATGGATCTTATCATATGTCACTGACTCGTGTATATATCAGAAAGCTATATATATACATATGCCTCTGCTATGTTTATATCATGATTTTTGTATGCTTTTTATTTGCCCAAATATCCTTCTGTAGGATCATGTTATGGTAACAGATTATGTGTTACTGAATAAAGTGTTGCTTTTCAGATTCGGATTCTGGTAGCTCGGAAGATCAATCTGATGACGCTAAACCCATGGTTCAAGGGGATTCTTCCAAGGTATAAATCTAATAATGTCAGCTTTTCAAGGCATGTAATTTTTAAAGAATCTAAACCACGCAGTTGGTTAACCTTCAGATGCCTGAAACTGCAAACTCTGAGGCGCAAAGAGATGAAAATACAAGAATTGATGATCTTTTTGTTGGGAGTCGTGAGTACTTTATCTCCTTTAAATTCATTATTATGGTCTTAAGATTATTCATATGCTTGCGGATTTGTTTTTACTTCTCTACCTTAGTTCCTCTTTACTACTCCCAGTTTCCTGGATAGATTTGTCCAAGATTTACTCTGTTGTAATATCTATAGTTGGCCACAATAGGGAAATGTAATAGATGTTGGTTATCACTGCTGGAGGCAAGATACTGTTAAAGAATTTTCTCGGGATACGTATTTTCAGTTTGTATCACTGGTGTATTCATTACAGAATCTACTGGTGCGCTTGAGCAGATGGATATTTGTTCTCAGCAAAAGCTTAGTTCTGATGAATCAGATGGCCAACATGAGGGTGAGATGTAGTGAAAAAGAGTTTTATTTTTTTTCTCTATTTGAGCCTTGAATTGAGTGATCTCATACTTTGTCAACTTAATGCTTCAGGAAATATATTAGAGACTCCAGCTTCATCTGAGAAGCGCTATAGAGCTGCGCTGTTGAAGAACCGGTTTGCAGATATCATTCTAAAAGCACGAGAGAAACCACTTCCACAGGTCTGTACTTATCTTCAATTTAGCCCATCTTTAATTGCCTTAAGTGGTCACTGGATAATGCTTCTGGCTAGAACTCCTGTTAAAGTTGTTTGGCTTTAATAGTTATTAAACATAGGAGGGTAGGAAGAGTAGAAGTAATTTTAAACAATCACAGAAACTTGGAGATGTAGATTAGGAAATAAGAATTTTTATTTAAAAATTATCAGAATTGTTACCCGAGCATAGTTGTGGAATGGACCTAGAAATCCACAATTGCATTAGTCGATCTTGAATTAAATGCATGGATCACATACTCTACAATATCCTTGAAGCAGTCTTCTTTGTCCTTTGGGAATTAATATGGCTTAAATTTGATCTCTCATGGGAGCAGAATGGTATTAAGGGCGATCCAGAAAGGCTGCGTAAAGAAAGAGAAGAACTCGTACTGCAGAAGAAGAAAGGTTGGTGTACTTGTTTAGTTGTTTATATATTAGAACAAGCCAATATATTAAAATTTTGTTGTTTCTCTGGATCATTCTTACAAGAACAATTTTTTTTTACTTATATGTTCTTTTAATTGACAACCCTCTACTTATGTTGCCAGAGAAAGCGCGTCTACAAGCTGAAGCAGAGGCTGCTGAAGATGCTCGTCGCCAAGCTGAAGCAGAAGCCGCTGCAGAAGCTGCTGCTGAGGCTAAGCGGAAGAGAGAACTCGAAAGAGAAGCCGCTCGCCAAGCTTTATTGAAGGTAAATAGCAAACACATGACTTACATAACAGGATCACAAACCCTAAAAACAGTCATTAAAGATAAACATGTTAAAATATGGAGCACGTTCTCTGATGATTTTAAATGTTCCACCCATGAAAGTTATGTGTTGTTTGTTTCTTGGCTTCAAATGATGGAGATTCTTATATTTTTTGTATGACTTTGATTTCCTTGCAGATGGAGAAAACTGTAGAGATTAATGAGAACTCACGGTTTCTCGAGGACCTAGAGATGCTGAGTTCGAGTGCACCTGAGCAATTACCAAGCTCAGCCGAAGAAACCAGCCCCGAGAGACCTTTAGACGCACTTGGAAGTTTCAACCTCAGAGGAAGCAACCCACTTGAGCAACTCGGACTGTACATGAAACAAGATGATGATGAAGAAGAGCCCGAAGCTCCTGCTGTTCCAAAACCTGATGAAACCAGCACCGAGAGACCTTTAGACGCACTTGGAAGTTTCAAACTCGGAGAATGTAATCCGCTGGAGCAACTTGGACTGTACATGAAACAAGACGACGGTGAAGAAGAAGAACCCGAGGCTCCTGTGGTTCCAAAACCCAATGAAACCAGCCTCGAGAGACCTGTAGACGCATTTGGAAGTTTCAACCTCAAAGGAAGTAACCCTCTTGAGCAACTCGGACTGTACATGAAACAAGACGATGATGAAGAAGAACCCGAGGCTCCCGCTGTTCCAAACCTAGCCAACGACGTGGAAGAAGGTGAAATCGATTGAACAAAAGAAGTGTATAAAATATATACATGTATTATATATAAAACAATAGCCAGGGCAGGTACAAACAGACGCAAGAAATGAAGGTCTTAGCCCTTCTTAAGAGAAGATCCAATATGTGGCTCATTGTTTAATGAGTTTTGGAATGGATCTCTCTTAAGCCAGTGTGGTGTTTAATTATGTAAAACACAAAGCAAACGCTTAGAAGCTTTTTGCCACGAGACTTCATGAAGAGTCCCTTAGTGTATGATTATTAAAAAAAAATAGAAAAAAGAGTCAAAGACCATTGTTTGTGTAAGAATCTATTTTTACATTTGTTCTTGATAATAATTCTCTTCCGTGCAGAATCTTACCTTTAACATTTCGAACCGATTTTGGACACAGCCATCGAATGACAATAATAATGAACTACATTGAGGTTTCTTTTTTCATTACTACCAAATGAAAAAAAAAATGAGTACTATTGAACATTGAAGAAGTGTTGTCATAACAAAAGCTGACTAGTGACTTAAATAAGTACAATTGAATTCGACAAGTGTTAAGTACTAAAATAAGTACAATACAAATACAATAATTATCACCTTTTTTTTACTAATTTTTGTAAGCAGTTTGAATGATAGATTTTCTTTCTTCTAAATATACATTTAAGATTTTGATGAAATATATAGAAAAATATATTGTGTTACTTTTAACAGTATCATTTTTTATTATAATCTTGGTCCTAAGCAAAACTAAATTTAGTTCTATAGTGTACTTGGAACCGAACTAAACCGAAAACGCTGTCGCTTTAGGTTTTGTTTCCCTCACCAAACCCTTTCATCGTTTATCTAAACAAACCTCAACCATCTCCATCAACCATCGTCTCTATATATGTATCGACGACTTCAAAAGCTTCAAGTTATTCTTTATCAGTAATGGAACCAATTACTTATTCCAAAGATCTTCCATTATTCTTCTCAATCTTCATCTTCGTTTATCTTCTCGGTTACTTATTCATTTTCAAAAAATGGACTCCGGAGACTCGTCCTTTAGCTTCCAGCTGTTTAATCTCCCTCCTCCACGGCGTCTCCGCCGTCGTCCTCGCCACGAACGCCTTACTCTCCGATCCTAACCGTGGATTCTCCTCCGTCAACACCCAATCTCAAAACTCAATTCTCGATTTCAGCTCCGCTTATTTCCTCGCTGATCTCGTCCACCTTGCCGTGTTTCCTTCTCCCGCCGGCGGAGACTCGCTTTTCGCCGCTCATCACCTCGCCGTGCTTTTCGTTTTCCTCACCTGCCGTTACATGGTTGCTCACGGCGCCTGCGCTCTGCTCGCGCTGCTAGTCGTCGCGGAGGCCACGAGCGCGTGTCAGAACACGTGGACGCTCGCGGATGCGCGTGGGAAAGACGCGCCTCTAGCGGTGAGTTTGCACCGGTTCGTTACGGTGCCGTTTTACGCGTCCTATAGCGTCTGCAGGTGCGTTCTAGCGCCGTTGCTTATCGTTAAGATGACGTGGTTTTACGTCAGCGGAGGCGCTGATGACGTCATACCCAGATGGGTTTGGGTTTCGTGGACCGTTGTTATTGTTACTGCCGTTACCGTTAGTATCCTTTGGATTTGGAATTTGTGGGTACTGTTTTTTCAGGAAAGATATTCCAAATTTACCAAAAAGGTTAGGTAAAAATATATTTACAGTTTCCATATTCGAGATTTTGTTATCTAATTTGAGCGTAAATTAATATCTCCGAATAAATTATGTTCATGGATTTGGTTGCATATATATAAAAATTGTCCGGGACAAATTTTTAAAAAAATTATATCTTAGATTCCAAAATAAAGTCTCAAAATAATTAACATATAGTCAATCAAAGTTTTTATATGCTATTAGAGTTGTTTAATAGTAAAAAAACAAAAAAACTTTGGTTGACTCTGTCAAGAATAAAATGAGATTTGTTCTCTAATTTTAGCGTAAAATAATAAATCTGAATTAATCATATCCCATTATCTCTGGACTTGGAGCTATATGATCAGTACTATCATTGAATTTAGACACAAATTGGTTATAAGGGTGTTCGTTTAATATAGTTTGGTATTCGGTTTTTACAAAATAAATTTGAAAATCCGAGACAAATTGGATATTCAAAATAATTGACAGATCGTAAGGTTTATTTTTATTGAAGATAGAATACTTTTAATTATTATTGTGAGTCGGTCTTAGGTTGTTGAGACGAAAGTTAATTATAAGAATGTTTGTCACAACCCATTACTAAGTCTAAAGCATAGAAAACTTGGGATGACTAAACTTGGGGTGACTTGTACAATATCAAAAATCGAGATCATTGCCTCGGACAATAATAAATTCCACAAAAGTACGAGTGACTAGTGTCCACGAGACTAGTGGTTGAAAATTAGGACTTGAATTCATTCCCTCTAGAAGTTTATACAAATTTCAGACCAACTTTTTAATTAACACTTTTTTTCATTTATTTTTTCTTGAGCAAAATAAGAGAGGAAGTAAGATAGATTAAAATTTAAACAACCACAAGATAAACATGCTTTAAGATTCTAGTTAAGAGATGGATAATTGAACGAATCCAAACCAATTGGAGGGGAATGGTCTGTTAGATTTCACATGTTAGAGGTTCCTCCATGAAGTCTAGAGTTAGACTCTTTCGAAATCTCACAAAATGTAGCTTGAAGGATGAGTTTGACATCAACAATCTGTTGGTCCAATAGTAAATCTCCCAGATGGAGGTGTTGAGTTCAAAGCATGTTGGGAGGGATTTTTTCTCCTAAAAAGATGAATTTAACTTGGTGTAGGTCTCGCCAGGCTGACCTCGCCCATATTTACAAATTACAATATCATCAAAACCCGAAGGAGTAAACAAAGAGTGGTGATTAAAGAATGAAGTGTCATTTTAAATAGCTCCCACTTGTTTTTCTCTCGATCTCAATCTGACAGAAACTGATATATTCCACTGATCTTCATCGATTCATCAAAGTTTTAGATTTTAATTCAGATTTCATCTTAAGGGAGGGTATTACGAGTATAGGAATGTGATTATCATATTAATGAAAGTTGAGGTTTTAAAAATAGCTTAACCAAACAAATGTAATCTTGCCAAAAAGATATAAAATGAGTCCATCAACAAAATTTATCGGAGTTACAAGATCATCAGATTCCGAAAAGCTTTTCTGTTTATGCGAGCGGTAATAGTGTTTTTTGATGTCTCCGTCGATTTCTTTGAAGGTGGCCAAAGGCGAAACGGAGACACTATTGTGCAACAAGTTGTTCATTTGTTTCCAAACATGGTAAGCTGTAGCATGAGCAACTCCTACTAATTTCCAAAGAATTGTGGGAGCAGTCTCTGTTTTTAGCTTAGTCCAAGCCAGAATTGAAATCCAAGTAATAAAGATATAAGGCGATATCGTTAATCCTCTTCTGGTGTTTTCTGTATGTAAAACGGCGTCTTTCTTTTGATTCGAAACGGAGGAGTTTGTGAAGGGTAACAAGACGGAATGGTTCTTTATATCTGGGAGGACCAAGATGGGGAAATGTGGAAAAAGAATGAATCGTAGAGACAATGGAGGATACTGGAGGGTAGTATCATCTCTGCCAAGAAGATTCATGCTGGAGAAGCAGGCCTTGTCGGCTACAAATACTCACTAGAGTACTACATTGGAAAACAACCAAAATGGCGTAAAAGAGGGTTGGTTGATGCATGAACACTGGCTTAAGTCTTCTGATGATATTAATAACTACGAGCTGGTAAGAGTATATATGTACGTTTACTTACTTGGTTTCCAAGTTATTGAGACTCTTGAGTTTTGGTTTTTATTGTGACGACTTCTGTTGTTTTGTTTGAGTAGGGCAATTATGCTATGTGCAAGATCTATCTGAGTCCACACGCAGCAAAGAAGAAGAAAACACACGATGAAGAGATCGACGATTTAGTTCAATTTGTGGAAGCAGCCTTAGATGTTTCTTTTTATCTACTTTTGCTGTCCAAAGTCAGAGGTCTCATTGTCTTTATATAGAATTTCTTGTATATAACATTTTCCACTGGTTGTATAGAAAAATCAATTTTAGTCTTTTGTGCTTATTCACTCTAATCAAAATCTCTAATCAAGGTGAAGGAGGAGGTGGAGGAAGAACATTTTCATCTTGCTCTCTAAGAAGATCCAAAATCTCTGCAGGGTTGTTATCAACACGCTCTTCGTCTCTGTCTTCCTCTCCGGATTTAGTTTCGTTTATGGGCAAATAATCAAATTCGGGTTTAATCTTCCAAACCGTTGTTTCCTTTTATATTACATCATTTCCTTTTCCTTTTTTATTATTGGGCCGAAGTAGTTTATATTATTAATGGGCTTTAAACAAGCCCATATTCAATAATTGTCGGCCAAAAAAAACCCTCTCTTCCAAGTTCCAAAATCATTTCATAAACCCTAACAAACCCCTAAATCTTTCCTTTCTCAATTCTCTCCTTCGAAGCTTTTTTCTTGTGAGGTCAGAAAAGAAAATGGGAAGTCAACAAGTAGCGATTTCGTTTCTGACGAACTTGGCGAAGGCGGCGTTTGGGTTAGGTGTGGCGGCGACGGCACTAAACTCGTCGCTCTACACTGTTGATGGTGGCGAGAGAGCTGTTTTGTTCGATCGATTCAGGGGAGTGTTGGATCAGACCGTCGGCGAAGGGACTCATTTCTTGATCCCGTATCTCCAGACGCCGCACATATACGATATTCGTACGAAACCTCACACTTTCTCCTCCAAATCTGGTACTAAGGATCTTCAGATGGTTAATCTCACCCTTCGTGTTCTCTTTCGCCCTGAGGTAATTTCGATTTTAGCAACAATCAATTTCTCGATTCTGTGTTTGATTTTGTATACATTGGTTGTTTACAAGATCGAGGGTTTAGGATGATCGTGTTCGTTCGATTTAGCAATCATTTATCGATTCTGTGTTTGATTTCGTGGAATTTGAAGTTTGTGTACAAGATCTAGAGTTGAAGATAATCCTTATGTGTAATTTGGTTTCTTCGATGAATGTTACTCTTATTATAGAAGCTTTTGGTGCATATCTATGCTGGCTTCGATTGTTTGAGGGATTGAATAAGTTGTTGTGGTTATTTTACTGTGAAGGTTTCGCGTCTCCCGTACATTTTCCAAACATTGGGTCTTGAATACGATGAGAAGGTTCTTCCATCGATTGGAAATGAGGTCTTGAAAGCTGTGGTTGCTAATTTCAATGCTGATCAGCTCCTCACTGAGCGTCCTCAAGTATCAGCACTTGTTCGTGATGCTCTTATCAAGCGTGCCAGGGAATTTAACATTGAGCTCGACGACATAGCCATTACTCACTTATCGTACGGTGCTGAGTTCTCGAGGGCAGTGGAGGCGAAGCAAGTGGCTCAGCAGGAAGCTGAAAGGTCAAAGTTTGTGGTGATGAAGGCTGATCAAGAGAGGAGAGCTGCGGTTATAAGAGCAGAAGGTGAGAGTGAAGCTGCTCAGTTGATATCAGATGCAACAGCTAAAGCAGGAATGGGACTAATTGAGCTTAGGAGGATTGAAGCTTCAAGGGAGGTTGCGGCTACTCTGGCTAGGTCTCCGAACGTGGCTTACTTACCTGGTGGACAAAGCATGCTCTTTAATCTGAACCCTGGTCGTTGAGCTATAACATTGGTATGCTCTTTTACTTCTTTGAATAATGAATGAAAAATGGATTTGGACTTAAGATTCCCATTTAAAGGCATTAAGGTTATTCGGTTTGGTTGAACTAAGAGTGGTTATGGTTTGGTATAAACTGTTTGGTTTGATAGTAGAGTATGGTTTAGGTTTGTGGAATGGTGTGGTTTACTTGTTTGGCCTTGTTGTATTTGCAGGTGGGAAGAGGAGCTTCAGTGGAGACAAAACGACGGAGCTGTGAAGTTTATTAACGTTGATGCTCTTTTATTTCTGATGAACACGATGTGAAAAAAGATAATTGTTTTGAGCCGTTCTATCTTTTCTGACTCTAGAAGTAAAGACTATGCCATTGTTGTCGAAACCCGATCATTCCAATGAAAGGCTTCACCAAAAAATCTACCATAACAATAGTCGAAATTTGTATTGTCAAAAACAATTTCCAACACCAAGGTTGTTGTACTTGTATTATTTAAAATATAAATTAAAACATGGTAAATAAATTAAATAAAACTTTTTTATGTGGTCACTTTGGTGGCTTCGGTACATGCGGTGGCCTCTTGTGGTGGGGTAGACAAACTCTAAGTATAGTGCATTCACAAACTTTAACTTTTCCCTTCAAATTACAATTTGCTCCACCATAACCTTCGTTGTTACAACTCGTTCGGCACCTCCTAGCACCGTCTACCTTATTACACGTCTCTGGCGGTGCTTTGCTTGGATAATCATCACACAATTCCCAATTCATTGCTTTTCCTAATACAATAATTCGATCAATTACAAGTATTTATATCGTATTGATTATATATGCATATTTTTGTTTTTTTTCAATGAAAATATATTTGGTAGAAGATTTAATATTATTTACGATTTTATCTCCTTGTAGTGATTTATTTTACAGCTAAATTACAATTTTGACAAATTTCCTTAATTTTTTTTTTAAATGAGTATAAGAAGTTCCATTTTTTCAATATTTGTATATCTTGTAATTTATAAACCAAAAGTTTAACCGCAAATAACACCTTTTTTTTTTGTTGCATTAAGCATCTATCATTATAAATCAAACTTTTAGACATTTTGTTTTTCCTTTTATAAGTTTTTATTTTTCTTTGTTAATAGAGTGTTTTATGAATAATAAATCTAAGTGTCATATTGCTATATATCAGGAATTATTATTTCTAAAAATAGAAGAAGAAATGAGAGATAATCCGTAAAAAATGCCTATGAAATTGTTTAATGAAAAGAAACATTCATTATTAATTTATATCATAATTCTCTTTTTTCATATAACTTTGATATGTTTCTTTATTAAAAATATGTTATTTAAACGTAATAATTACCTACATGATATTATGCATTATACACTGGATGTACAAACTGCGAATAAGTATTGGAATATGAGAGGTATTATTAAGTAAACTAGGTTTGGATGAAGTGACTAGTGAGGATGGTTGGGAGATCTTGCAATGAAAGTTTGTGATCATGGGCTCATGTTTCCAGGGAATGTACAAGCAGGAGTGGATTGATAAGAGATTGATCCATTTTGAAAATTATACAAGTCATTTAACAAAAGCTACATATGGAGGAGATTAAAAGACTAATTAATGATAATGTAAAATAACTCTGATATATTCTTTATTCTCTTCTCTTTTCTTGTAAGTTCTACTTATTTCCCATTTGAATCCTGGTGCTTCAACTTTCAAGTAAAGCTCTAGTCTTTGCTTCTCTTCATCTCTCATGATCAAGTTTGACTCGAGTCCGTTGCAGAATCAAGTTTAGCTCAGATCTTTCATGATGCTGTAGATGAAGACTAAACACCCTTCTGAGTCTTATCATGTTTCCATTTTTTGTTGCAGCTCTTCTTATTGACTTAGGTTTGATACCTCAAGCACCAAGACTCTTCATTCTTCAGAAAACAGTGTATTGAGGATCAAAGTAATGTGTTAAGCTTCGGTTTTGACTTCAAATAAACTATTATAAGCGGTTAGACCTCTTCTCAATGCATACCACACAGCTGAATGCAAAACAGAACGGCTTGTTTTCACAGTCATTTAAGCAACTCCCACACTCATGGCAACGTTCTATGCAGACAACGCAAGCTCTGCAAGATGACTTAGAATAAGGATATTGACCCTTCAATGGACATGTATCTGCTGGACAATCAAATACCAGACTTGGTTTCTCACACCAGGGGCATATCTCGAGGTCAGTAACTCGATCATCCTCTAAATAGAATTCTGATCTACAAGACGTATAGAATCTCTTCTTCCTCTCTTGTAAACCCACTTTAGCATCTCCTCCTAGCAATAAGTTGAGCTCTTTAAACTGCTCCTTTGTGAAATACAACGCCCCACCAGTGATTAGGCTTTTGACTCCAAGACGGTTTGAAGATTTTAAGTCCCTTAAAGTTGACACTAGTCCTGCTGTGCTTAGTCTAAGACAACCAGATACACTCAGCTGCAAAAAAACAGACACACATGAACAAACAACACAGAATCATATAACAAGATTGGTTCCATCATTCGATCAAACTAACCTTAGTAAGATGTGGATTGCTAGCAAGAACTTGCTTCAAGCCATAATCAGTGATACCAACACATCCTCCAAGATTCAAACATCGAACACCGCCTAGAGCACGGCGTGTTAACTTCAAAAGAGACTCATCAGTAACTCTATATTGAAGAAATGAGTCATTAAGATCAATACTTGTCCAGAAAAAAGGTTCCTTTCCAACCGAATCACGCAAAGACCTACAAACTACTTCAACCGCAAGAATCTCTTTCAACTCTAGATATGGAAGAACCAACTCAAACGCGTCATGAGCTTCACCACCACCACCACCATCATCATCATCATCACCATCATCATCATCATTATTATAAAACCAACTTAGAGTCTCGAACAACATCTGATCAACAACACCAATTTCTTTCTGATTCTCATGAAACCAATCAGAGATTGTGTTCAAAGTCGATCTAACTCTCATACAAAACGGATCCTCAGGCAAAGTATGATCTTCTGAGACTAAACCAATCTGATTCTCATGAAACCAATCTGAGATTGAATTCAAAGTCGATCTAATGTTCATACAAAAAGGATCATCAGGCAAACCCACAAAATCATCCCCAAATTCGCCTAAACCCAATTCTAATTTTCTGTAATCGTTATAAGAACCTCGAAGCCTTTCGTAATTAACCTCCATTAACGAATCTCTCAATGAATTAAGGAAATCGAAATCTGAAACAGATCCAATGAAATAAATATATAAAAAAACGGCGAGAGAATGAATGAATGAATGAATGAATGAGAAGGAACGGGATCGCGTAATCAGCGGGAAAAAGGAAAGAGAAAGGATTCGAGAGGAAGAGGAAGAAGAAGAAGAAGGAATCAGAGAAAGAGTTTCAATTGCAAAGAAGATGACTTTTTTTAGGGCTTTTACTCTGTTGCGATTTTGGCGCGTGTCTAACTATAACTTCTAATTTAATAAGAACAAATAATTAATGAGTTTTTTTTCTTCTTTTTAAATTCTAATTAATGATTACGTCTCTAAATTAGATATTTTCATTCACTCTTTTTTTTTTCTTTATAAGTCAGATCTTCTAATTTATAATCTTTTCAAATTTGCAGGATCTTCTATTTTTTTGGGTTATTAGTTTTATTCCTTGTCCATAATCCTATTGATTAACTATTGTATTAAGTAATTTGCCATTTTGTGAACAAAAATTAAGAAGTTATTTACTTATTATAGATTTTGCACTTTTTAATAAAGGAATTTTTGTTAAAGGGCAAGATTTGATAATTTAATTAAGTGAATGACTTCTTGATTGTTGTTAAATAATTATACTTTTATTTTAAATATTTATGAATATACTTTTATTTTAAAATTTGGTATTTTCGTGAGTAAATAAATTAACTAGAACCAATGGAAGCAGCTTATTAAATGATGTTTAACTTTGTACCCTTAAATTAACTAGAACCCTTAAACAGTTAAACATCACTAGATTTTGACCCGCGGTATACCGCGGGGCTAGGTTTTTAATAAAATTTGTTATATAAAATGTATATGTAAATATTTGTTTTATTAATATTGTTTGCTT
>Ga0041059_1000149_pt1 | contig 43108 bp, 33 predicted proteins | sample AraColnosormetaG_FD_56232 | JGI IMG/M metagenome (GOLD analysis project Ga0041059, IMG submission 56232) | Arabidopsis roots microbial communities from North Carolina, USA - Col MF nosort | ecosystem: Host-associated > Plants > Roots > Unclassified | place: USA: North Carolina | collected...
AACGAAAAAAAAAAAAAAAAAACGTAAGACGTACGCCAATGAGAGTGAGAAGCGCAATGCCGGAGAAATCCTCGGCGGAAACAGTTCGTTGTATCACCATTCCTGCCGAGTTTCGAGAACTACGAAGATGACGACGGTGAATGCGAAACTTTTGTAGCTTATGTCGTAGCCTTGACCGTCTCGATTCCTTAGCCTCCCTTGAGTTTCCGTTTCCCATCTCTGTGTGACCCCTAACGCACCAGGAAGATAAACGGATCGGAGAAGAAAACAGAGAAACAGAGAGAGAGGAATTAAGGTTTTTTGTTTTTATTTTGTTCTCTTAATTTTCTTGTTAATGAATATTACGTTGACCAAAATGTGACCGTCTATAGTATTATTTATATGCAAAGTTTTATTAATGGACACTTCTTCTTTTTATTCGTCTCTTTGGTTCAAAGATTCGGCTCTGTTTTTTAAATATTAAAAAGAATTGTTACATAAAAATAGGGAATGTTTTATCAATGGTTATTCCTCTCCCACTTTCTACGTTACAGAATGTTTTTGCAATATTTTTTTTTTTCAAACGACACGTTGTAATTATGAATTATCTATACTTCATGAGCAGTTGAGCGAGCATATAAAAAAATTCGTGGAACCTTTTTTTTTTATATATAAAAGTTCAACCTAAAGTTGAAGGATAAAAATGTGAGTGGAATTTAATCATAGTAAAGGTATGATTGGTGTTTTCAAAACCAAAAATATCCTCTCTTTATTCTCTGAAGATTAGTATAAGTATTTTCACTTTGCACTTAACAAACAAAGCTTTGATGGTGATCCCTTTATATCAAGAGGTATGTATTATGGTCCCAAAAAAAGAAAACTACTAAGGTCTAGTTAGTGTTAACATTTTAGCAGTCAACATTTGAAATCAAGTGATACTTGTTTAGTTTTTGATATAAAAGCTCAAATTGAAAAAAGGTTTGAAAATGTTATATTGACCTGGTCTAAATATATAGTCTTGGTGTTTCCATTATTGTAATGCGTGTGATTAGGTAGGCTCTTTGAATCCGATACTATTCATGGTCAAAGCTCTCCATTGTTGATTCTATCGAACAAAAGGATAAGTGGATCGGATGAGATACGTTTTAGATAATAATTAAATAGATAGATTAACACTCAATAAGACAAAAAAAAATACACACTCAATTTAAGAGACGAGTAGTTTGAATTGAAACAAAGCAGAACAAGAATGGATCGATATGATCTTCCCTTAAACGGGTACTAGCTAATCATAAACTGTATAGTCCAATCATCAAACATAGGTAGATTGCAAAGAGTAGGCATTGGATTAATAGAAACTTGATCCAAATCATGACTGCATGTAAATGAGATTTGCAAGTAACTCATAAAGAACTTTAAAAATGCATAAATAAAAGATGAAGTCACAACTCACAACTTAACTTCTCATCATGAAGGACGAATCCCCAAAAAGAATGTAGTTTCCGTCTTCTGATCCATTTGAACTTCATAACAGAAAGAAAAAGCTGCTTCACACCATGTTTTGCATACAACGGAAGCTAGTATGTTGGCTTTTAATACGAGGCGTGATAGTATCTCTTGCAGGAGCTCTGTTGGAATATTTTGATCCCACAATCTTGTAATACACTTTTTCTTTGCTCTACGATTTCCTCTAGCCTTTATAATACTGCATCCAAACAATTGGAAGAAGAACAAGAATATTTAGGTTAAATATCAAAAGAGATATTACAATGGTGCTCAACGTTTTCAATGATGTTCGAATGTTAGAAAACGTAACAACACAAACCTAAACCCTAATTCAAATATTACAAACCTAAACCCTAATTGAAGTATCACAAACCTAGGAATTTCGATTGAAAAACTAGAACACTCACGGTGGTGGAACAACGAGTTTGATATCGAGGCCTTTGGGGAGTAATGACGCCGGATTGGAGTTTCCGCCGCCGTGCATGTTGGACGGCAAGTCCTCATTATCTCCAACTGTAACTTTGACGCCACGAGAGCCAGGTCACTGGTAGTTGTAAGTTTTTTTTATACAATCAGGCAAAATCTGCAAATGATGGTATTTTCGTAAATACTGTTTTTTTTATCGCATAGTAAAAAAATGTGAAATAAAATAACATGGTAAATTCCAAAAATATTTATAAATTCAATGCTCTTTATTTTTCTTTGCCAATTTGCCCCAAAATTACGTTAATAACCCAAAAGAAGAATCTATTATTATTATAAATATTTTTTAAGATAAACGAAAAAGGAAATAATCCAGATCGTTAGTATTCTGTTACGCACGTTTTGAGGGTGACGAAGAAGAAGAAGCTTATTGTAAGAGAAATTAAAAAACAAAGTCTGTTATCGTTGTTGTGTTTCAATTTATTGCACAGCCATTAAAGAAAACATCATCACTAATCATCATCAAATCTTCTCTCATTTTCTCTATCGTCTTCGATCAAATCAAATCATTACCATATATCTTTTCCATTACAAAACTCAGATCACAAATCCGCATTTTTTCTCACAAAAGTGTCGATCAATGGGAACGTTCACGAGCTTTCGAAAAGCCTATGGAGCGCTCAAAGATACAACCACCGTTGGTCTCGCTAAGGTCAACAGCGAATTCAAGGTCAGATTCTTGATTTGTTTACATCACCATTGTGTAAAGCTTTAAATTTAAGATTCGGATTTAAACGATCGATGCATGTTTTTTTTGGAATGGATCGTTATAGGATTTAGATATTGCGATCGTCAAAGCGACGAATCATGTTGAATCTCCACCAAAAGAACGTCATGTTCGTAGTAAGTTCCTCTGTTTTTTTAACCAAATTTCGACAATTCAACGATGATTCGGAGATTTGAACGATGATTTTTTACGCAGAAATATTCTCGGCGACATCTGTGATACAACCACGAGCAGATGTAGCTTATTGCATTCATGCATTATCTAAAAGATTATCGAAAACTCGCAATTGGGTTGTAAGTTTTTCTTCTTGGTTTTCCGGATTTTAAATCGCATTTTCTTTCGATAGATATAGTGAAAAAATTGTGATGAATTTGATGACAATCACACAGGTTGCAATGAAAGTGTTAATAGTAATTCACAGAACATTAAGAGAAGGTGATCCAACATTTAGAGAAGAGCTTCTAAATTACTCACATAGAAGACATATACTCAGAATATCTAACTTCAAAGATGACACAAGTCCTCTTGGTGAATAAACTAATTCTTTATCTTGATATATGCAAATGTTTTCAGTTCTTGTAAACTTGACCAATTCATATATTTGTTTCTTGATGCAGCGTGGGATTGTTCTGCTTGGGTTAGAACATACGCGCTCTTTCTAGAAGAGCGGCTTGAATGTTATCGGGTTTTAAAGTATGACATCGAGGCAGAGCGTTTACCAAAAGCTTCAGGTGCAGCTTCAAAGGTTTGTCTCCTAACTTCTCATCATGAAGAAACAGAACACATTTTCAGAAACTTTTGTTCAATATGGTTTTTGTAGACGCATAGAACAAGGATGTTGTCTGGTGAAGATTTGTTAGAACAGTTACCTGCATTGCAACAGCTTCTTTACCGGCTTATCGGATGTCAGGTAAAGTCATATGCAAACTCCAAAACAGTTTTATACTTTTTGCTGTTTTTTGTACGTTGGAGAAGATTTCTTCTTATTTGTTTTCAGCTTTGCAGCCTGAAGGAGCAGCTTATAGCAACTATCTAATCCAATATGCTCTTGCATTGGTGCTTAAAGAAAGCTTCAAAATCTATTGTGCTATAAACGATGGAATCATTAATCTTGTAGACATGGTATGTTAAGACAAAAAGTTCCTTTTTCTCTCTAATTCGCTCTAAGCTTTCTAACTAAAGATTGTATATTTCTGTGTGTCATTGTAGTTCTTTGAGATGTCAAGACATGATGCAGTTAAAGCTCTAAACATATACAAACGGGCTGGTCAACAGGTGAAGCAACTACGCTGATTCCTACGCTTTTCGCATATAGTAAGATCATATTCATAGATATTAAGCTTTGCTTGTTGATGTTTTTCTTTTGCATAGGCTGAAAATCTAGCTGAGTTTTATGATTACTGCAAAGGACTAGAGCTTGCTAGAAACTTTCAGTTCCCAACTTTAAGACAGGTTAGTTCTTAGCTTTTGGGATCACGTTTATACTGTATTTGTAAGAGTGATGTGTGATTCACTTCTCACTTATCGAAAAACCGGTTTCAGCCTCCTCCTTCGTTTCTGGCGACAATGGAAGAGTACATTAAAGAAGCGCCTCAAAGTGGTTCTGTACAGAAAAAGCTGGTATCATATCCTCAAGTTGGTTCAGAGTAATGTTGATGAATACTGTCTTCTTAGGATTTGACATTTTGTTCTGTTTTTTTTTATTAACAGGAGTATCAGGAAAAAGAGGAAGAAGAACAAGAACAAGAAGAAGAACAGCCTGAAGAACCAGCAGAAGAAGAAAACCAAAACGAAAACACCGAAAATGATCAGCCGCTTATCGAAGAAGAGGAAGAAGAGCCTAAAGAGGAGATAGAAGTGGAAGAAGCTAAACCTTCACCACTGATAGACACTGATGACTTACTAGTGAGTCTTCTTCATCTCTATACATTGCAGTAGATACCAAACCTCAATACTCATTGACCCTTTTTCCTGTGATTGGTGCAGGGTCTGCATGAAATAAACCCGAAAGCCGCAGAGATAGAGCAAAACAACGCATTCTCTCTCGCGATATATCCACCAGGTAGAGAAGTAAAAAAAACTAACCCATTAAGTAAAATCTTACATTTCCATTATATCAACATTTATGAACATTTTATCTGCAGGACATGAAACTTCAGCCCCATCTAATAGTCTAAGCTTAATAGAAGCAGGGGGAAGTGGTTGGGAACTTGCACTAGTCACACCACAGAACAACAACAACAATAACAACAATCCTCGTCCCGTTATAGCAACAAAACTCGTAAGTCTCTCATTCGAATATAAACTCGATTTTTCTATTCCTACTCATATGTTGCCTATGTTTACAGGGCGGAGGATTCGACAATCTTCTACTAGACAGTCTTTACGAAGACGATACAGCAAGAAGACAGATTCAGTTAACAAACGCCGGTTACGGATTTGGAGCCACGGCTATACCCGGAGCACTAGCTTCATCGAACCCAAACCCGTTCGGGGTGCAACAAGATCCTTTCGCAATGTCAAACAACATGGCTCCACCAACCAATGTTCAAATGGCAATGCAACAACAACAAATGATGATGATGAATAACCAAAGTCCATATAATAACAACTATTCACCATATCATCATCATCAATTCTCACCAAATCCTTCAACTTCTTCATCTCCTAACCCTTTTGGTGACCCTTTCCTTGCTCTCCCAGCTCCTCCTTCATCTACTACACAGCAGCAATACAGTCCTAATCATATGCTTCTCTAGAATGGTAATCATAATGACTTGTTTTTTCTTCTTCTTCTACTTAATCTCGATTTGATTCAGGTTATTATTATTCTTTCATTCTTTTCTAGTATAAGACTCTTCTACACTTGTCAGGATTTTTTCTTCTCTTTTGTTTTCCCTTAATTTTAGTACTTATTTAAGCTTAATATTCCTTAATCCTTTGTATTTTTCCTCTATCAACGGTAAGAATTAACGGTCAGCGCAAAAAGTGGAGGGAAATTTATAATTTGTGTACTTTGTTTTATCTCTCGTCACTAAAAACCGTTAAAAACCCGTTAGGGCTAACAAAGTCCAAAGAAACTCAGGTCCCTTGTGCTAGAAGAAACTGCTAAAAGAAAAACAAAACTCTTCAAAATTTCTCATATATACATTACACTCTCTCAGTCTCTCTCACACACATACACAGAGAAAAATGAATTTTCATAATACACAATGAAATTACGTAAGCCGAGTCTGCAATGAACTTTACATTTCCGACAATAACATATTTCCAAGTCTACGAAGTTCTCTAAGAGCTTCTTCAACTGTTAGTTTTCCGTTTTCAGTCATATTCTCTGGTGAACTTAGCTCCAACACCGACTCTATCACCTGATACCGAAACATTCAAAAAAATGAGTCAAGTCATGCTTAATTTGGGTTCACAACAATCAAATCCATCATCAGATAACATTCGTGAACTTTTTACCTTAATATGTTCAAGCATGGACCGTCCTGTATTCTTTAATGAATCGCCAGGACCTGAAGTTGAATCTGAATCGGTTTTTCCGTCTTCAGAATCTACCTGTTTAGCTTCTTTAGTCTCAGAGGTCTCTTCGCCAGACAAGTTTCTACCTAGCCTCCATAGCCTCTGGAATTTACCCGAAAGAATCTTCCTCTCTCTGAAAATATTCATCCCTGATTTCGCCTCTGGCTCGTTCTCCGGGATAGAAAGAGGCAGATCCATGTGGTTCTCACTTTTGCCTTTATCAGAACTGTTATCCTCATACTCTGCACTGGGAGTATCAGATACTGTAGATGAGCGTTCGATATCGGTGTCTGGGTTTGGGAACTCGGGAGGCTCAATCTCTTTTTCCCCTAGTTGTCGGGATAAATCATCGAGCAAACTACGTCTAATATGAGGCTTGTTCCCGCTTCTCTTTGCTTCAGCGGGAGACGGATCGGATTCTGTCCTTGAAAGCCTTAGCTTCACTCTTTCCGACCAACTCTTCTTCCCTGCTTTTGGTCTCTGCAACGCTTTTTTCCTCCGTTCTTCTTCTTCTGCGCTGTTTAAAACTCTCCACTTCTCTTCCCAGTAGCTCTCAGGTTCTATTCCCACAGGAGAAGAACCAAGTGAGATCGAATCAACTGATAAGCTGTGACCTCTCATCGGTTTTCTCGGTCCTTTCGGAATCAAATCACGACGAGCATTGATTTCCAAAGCAAGACTCTGCAATGTCTTAGCCTTTTCGATAACTTTACTCAGATCAATGTCCTCCGGAAAATTGAGCAACTTCTTAAGAGAAGAAGTCGCGTTTTCAGTTGCTAGCAGCGATGATCTAAGATAAAGTATCATCGAAACCGCCATTCCCGCGACCAGAGCTCCCCGAGGAGAGCTAAGGATCCTGAATTCACACCCTAGATCAGCCTCAACGCCTCTCTCTACTTCAGAATTGTCAGCGGAAAATATCTCATCCCACACGATCAATAGATTACTCAGTGGAAATTCTCGCCCAAACAGAACCCGTAACCAACGAAGCGCAAAGTACTGCGGTTCAACACCGAGTTCAACGAGATGGCTGTGAAGAGAAGCATCAACTAAAGAAAGTAGATGATACAATGCCCCAGAAGCTTCAATTACAGGAGGCAGTCCCGTGATGGAATCGTTGGGAGCAGAATAGATGAAGAAATTGGCTACAGAAACCGAACCAAGGGAGGATCCACCGTACATAAGAGCGTCAAACATAGTGTAAGCGTCGTGTTCCATAAATTTATCAGAGAGGACGATTCCTAATTCGCCTTCTCCTCCATACGCATCACTCAACAACACAGCGGTCTGCGTCTCGGTATCGAGTTCATCGAAACTCTTTGGTTTTTTCTTCTTTGTGCTTCCAGAGGGTGGACCATCTTCTTCTTCATCTTCCATGGAATCATCCAAAACCTTTTTTATATCGAAATCATAAGCTCCAGAATCGCGTTCTTGAAACGCTAATTCGTCAAACAAATCAACAAACTGATCTTCATAGTTTGACCTCACTTCCGTAAGATATTGCACATCAACTTGAAGAACATAAAGCAAAGGAGCCAATAGTTCATGCATCCCTAAAACCAAAAAACACCATTAAAAATCACAAACCATATTCGCAATGTAATACACTCGAAAAATCAAGTATCTACTAACCTTGTCTATAACCAATCTCAGGATGCTTCAAACACCACAAAAGAAGTATCCTTCTAAGCATCCCTTGACATCCAGAGGATTGAAAGTAACTTCCATGTTCTGGATACAACCGAGAAAGATCTTGATCAAGCGTTTTCTCGAGCTCTGCATTACGAAAGAATCTCCCCCAAGTACTATCTACACAATCCAGAAAGCTTTACATTATCATTACATTGGAGAGAAATTTGCAAATTGAATGTATCTGAGAAATGAGATAGTAAAGTTTTGATTTTTACCAGGATTTTGTGATAAAGGATTATCAATAGTAAGATCTGGAGAATTTGTTCCTTTCTTAGGCAAATGTGGATCAATTAAGAGTCTTCTTCTCAAAGCAGCATACCTAATAAACAACAACATCTAAAAATCAAAACTTTACAAATTCTTTTGTTTCTGAGTCTGAATCTGGAGCTACCAAATCGAGAAATGCAAACCCTAAAAGCAAAAACTTCAATGTAGGGGAAAGTCAAAACCTTCTTCTGGAATCAGCTGTTACTCTGCGAAGCTCATCAATGGTGGAGGAAGGAGAAGACGGTAAGATTCCGAGGTTGATTCGCCATCGGACGCCACGAAGCTTCTCGAACCGATGATCTTGAGGCGGCGAGGCATCATTAGAAGTGCAAGGAGGGTCTTGTGTTGTTGATATCTGGGTTTCTTCATGAATCGCCATGTTTTACACAATTCATCAAATCTTCGATTTCGTGCCAAATCGATTCTTGTTTCGAAAAAACAATTTGGGTTTACTTTTTGTTTATGAGAAAACATAAAATTATGCTAAAAACTTTTGTCACTTTTTCTTTCGACAAAAATCGAATCAAAAATTGTATTCATTTTTTTTTTCATGAGGCTGAGAATCTGTGATTGGCTTGGAGACAAGAATGGTTCATGACTTCATGTTTTCCAAAACGACGTAGTTTCATTCTCAAGCTTCATCTTTTTTCATCAAAAAATAAGATAGAACAGTGAAAATTATTACTGTTATTTTTTCTGTGCCACTATTGTTATTGTTGAATTTTGTTTTTCTTCAATAGATTCTTCTAAAATGAAGAGAATCCGAGGATCATTTTTGAACAAGAAGACAAAAATCCAAAAGAATGAATCACTCAAAGTAAAGTATCAAACTCGACGTGAGAGAAATGTGTAAGTCTATTTTTTCTCCTCTCATTATGCCTCTTTTTTAAAAGAGGGTCAGTCACTCTTCATACTTTACATAAACATATATATATGAGGCATGATTTTTGTTACTATAACGCGTTACAAATTATTGACAACATCCACTTGTATGTTATTCTTCTATAAATATTATAATTTTATGCATCAAAAACTCATCAAATTGCCAAATGTTTGATAAAACATACTTTATCAACTCGGTAAAAATATTATAGTCCACAGACTAGCTCACCGTTCAATGGACAAAAATTAGTAGAATGTAAATCCTGTTTTTAATGGATCTAATATCTTAAACGCTTTCTATAACGCGACGGATAGGTTTCGATATGCAGATTTTAGTATCTTTTAACATGTCTTATAAAGAAATAAACATTTGAAACTGGCATTTTGACCAAGCAAAGAGTAGAAAAGATCTTGATGCAAAGTCTTCAATCTTGATCAATATGTCAGCATGATTTTTTTTTTTTGGGTCTAATGTTAAATATGTCAGCATGATTATTGGCACTAGTATGACAAGAATTAGAAGGAAAAAATACTGCAAAATATAAGTAAGGAAAAAGAGAAAAAAAAGTTTGATCAGTAATTTTCAATAACTAGGGATATTTTCATAAAATATGGATAGATGCATATATGAGGAACTTTTACAGGCAATAGACAGAAATTCTTTTGATATCTGTAGTGAGTAGTGACCATATCAAATTATCAATAAATGGGATATTCCCATAAAATACGGATAGATACAGAAATGATACGAGTCAATAATATGTCTACCGTTTTCCTGACCATCACACATTTTCTTAGATTTGTTAGTCAAACAGTCTAATCTCACAAAATTACTACCAACCTCGTCAGAAATATTTTATTCTTATTTATAGGAATTTTAGGTACAAAATAAATGATAATAAATGTAAAAGGGCACTTTATAATTTGGTTCAGAGTTAAAAAATTCATATGCAAATTTTGTATCGTGTGTAAAATTTAGCTTAGAAAATAATATGACTGATTTGACCGTGCCGCCAAACAATAAGAGAGAGTGATTTTCTCAGAAATAATTGAATCAAGCAAAGACTTTACCAGTAAGGTCCATTGAAATGAATTGGGGCATGCTTACGAAACCTAACTTATAATAGAAAGAAATAAACGCTCCAATTTGGACCAGAAAAGCCGACTTAAGATGGCGGGTCAACTCTACTACCTCTCCTCGTTCCATTTATCTATCTTTAGATATTTTGACATTTTGTATTCGTCTTGCTCTTGGCTTTTTATTTTATCGATATGTATTCTACAATTATCTGAATATTCAACGTTTGATTATTCGCTAAAACTTAAATAATTAATTTTATATTCGATTTATTCCATAAGAAATTGATTACATAATGTGACTGTTACTGTTAATGTTTCTCTCTTAATATCATCAAAAGTATGTAATTGATGAGAAATGAAAACAAAATGGTAGAAAATGAGAAGCTCGAAGAAACAGAAATGTGGATGAAAAATTGTATTGCTTTTACAGTTTACTCTTTGCTAAAGTAGTATAGCTGAAACATTTATTTTGTATTACTTTATTTGGCTAAAAATAAAATAAATTTGGACATAAATTATTTCAATTATTTTAGATTACGCTAACAAAACAATCTAGTCACACTAACTCACGATCAAATCCAAAAGCATTAGCACCATTTCTTATTTTCTTAAAAAATATATATTTTATCTAATCATATTTACCTATTTTGGTTTTGGACGTCAAAAGTATTCCGAAAACAAACTCATATTTAGTTTCTAAAGACTTTTTTAATCGTTTTCTTGTGGGATATATAGAAGCAACGCAAGAGAAATGGTCAAAAATACGGATTATTTACTATACATATGCAGGAATCTAGTTTAGTTATTTTCTAATGGTTGAATAATTTACACTACATACAGTTGTCGACAGTTCAACGTAACCAACATTTTTTACAACGAACAAATCCAACCGCTTAATTAAAAGATTCTATAAATCTTACCCAATTTTTTCTATAATATTATTCATATCTATTCTATAGAGTTGGAAATAGTGTCATAGATTATATGTTAATTTAGAGTGAAGCATCGTGCGTGGTTGAAAATGATCTAGTTCACATCGTGTGTTATAAGAGTGAAACATCGTGCATCACCAAAGGTGATCTGATTTAGATTTTGTATATCTCAATTATCAAGTTACACGGATTTTCTAAGACAATTTATTTCATATACAGCATGTTCTTATCAAAATAAAATTAAAATATATATACACCATGTTTTTACACACATAGACTGAAGAATCAAATAATACTAAAAGTTGACGATCGAGATACACAGTGGCGGGCGCACACCGCTTAGAGTTGCACGCATTGCGATTGGACAGACAACCTAAATTGGCTGTACAATCAGAATTTTTGTGCAGCTTTTACGATTTATATCTTCTTTTTTTTGTCAACTATCATCTACATATAATAATTATATATTTCTAGGATAAGATACGAACTTTCGTCGTCACCTTCGATGAACAAATATTATAGGTTGATCAAAAGCATAAACTTAACGAGCAGCCATGTTTGAGAAGTCGTAATTGGAATGTTGTCATTAATAGCTTGAAAGAAACATGTAAGTAACGCAGTGAGTTCATGTTTATTCTTGTCGAATTCCTTATTGAGTCTTTACAAAAGAAATGTCATGGTGGACCTTTTTGGAAAACAAGGTGGGTACATTTGCCTATATTTTTTAATCAAAGCAGAATATTTATCGAAAGACAAAGTAAAAACAAGTGGTATTGTGTGAACTAATGCAAGTTGATCAGTGACTATAGTTAAAGACAATTCGAATCCGATTCATTCTGTAATTATCTGAAAATCAATTACTTTTATTTACTTTGTGTGTCGGTCGCGGTTATTGAATCGTATATATTTATATATTTTGTCGGATATTGAATCGTATATAATAAGGTGGATATCACATATTTTCTTTTACCATATTAATAGTTATGTTGCATCTATTTATCGGACGGGAGATGCAGAAAAGTATATGATTTGAAATCTGTTGAAATTCAATATAAAGCATTTATATATCCAAATTTCCTATTTCTAAATAGAATAGTTGTAAGTGATCGAAAAAAAATAAAAATAGAATAGTTGTAAGCTTATAACAAATCAAATCAGTTATTTACACGAAAGTACTATTTTATATATATATTTTAGATACAATATACATATTTTGGGATATATTCAATTAATTATTTAATTTTAATCAGTATTGGTAATATTTTTAAACAAAAATTATAACAACTTTAGTTTTTGTTAAAAATCATCTAAACCTAAAATCATTTACAGAAACTGAACTAACCCTATAATATTTTAGCCTAGTGACCAATACTAACATCCACCTTGCATCGAAGTACTGTATCAAACCAAATCTAATATTGAAATGGTCAAGGAGAATCCATTTATTAGTGGACCTTCATAATACAACAAAGAAAGAAAGAAAACGAAACTCAAAGAGACAAATTAAAAGAGTCAAAGTTCAAAATATGTACTCTTTATTTTATTGTGTTTAATAACTTTGTATTTATTATAAACCAATCCATATATATATACACATAGACCATCCACCATTTTCACTCAAACCTTCTCACAAAAACCAACCCAAATTCTTTCTATATATTAAAAAAAAATCAACACAAAGGAAAAAAAAATGGATTACGTTTTGATTGTTTTGCCACTTGCATTGTTTCTCATAGCTTACAAATTCTTATTCTCATCCAAAACGCAGGGCTTCAATCTCCCACCAGGACCAACTCCGTTTCCTATCGTCGGCCATCTCCACCTAGTGAAACCACCGGTCCACCGTCTCTTCCGCCGCTTCGCTGAAAAATACGGCGACATCTTCTCCCTCCGTTACGGCTCTCGCCAAGTCGTAGTGATCTCTTCATTGCCTCTCGTAAGAGAATCCTTCACCGGTCAAAACGACGTCATTTTAACAAACAGACCGCATTTTCTGACCGCGAAATACGTCGCTTACGATTACACCACTATAGGAACCGCCGCTTACGGTGACCATTGGCGTAATCTCCGCCGTATTTGCTCTCTAGAAATCCTCTCCTCTAACCGTCTCACCGGATTCCTCTCCGTACGTAAAGACGAGATTCGTCGGCTGCTCACAAAACTCTCACGTGAATATGACGGCCGTGTTGTCGAGCTTGAACCTCTTCTTGCAGATTTGACGTTCAATAATATTGTCCGCATGGTCACAGGGAGACGCTACTACGGAGACCAGGTTCGTTATATAATTAATTCGCTTAATATCAACATTTTCACTAACCTTTATACACTTTCTACCATTCTTGTAATTAAAAGTTTTTACTAACCTTATTAAATATTTATTCCTTAAAGGTTCATAACAAGGAAGAAGCGAATCTATTCAAGAAACTAGTGACGGACATCAATGACAACAGTGGTGCGAGCCATCCAGGAGATTATCTACCGATTCTTAAAGTGTTCGGACACGGCTACGAGAAAAAAGTGAAAGCACTAGGCGAAGCCATGGACGCTTTCTTACAACGACTGCTCGATGAATGTCGAATAAATGGAGAGAGCAACACAATGGTTAGTCACTTGTTGTCTTTACAACTAGACCAACCCAAGTATTACAGTGACGTCATCATCAAAGGGCTCATGCTCGTAAGTATTCTCATACATATAAACCTTAAATATAATTTTTTTTCCTTGGACTCACTAAATGCAAACATAAAACTGAAAGAAGAAAGATGGTTTATGTTTTTACATTTATATTATAAAGATATTATATGTGTACATGTGTAGATGAACTAACAACTTGTGTGTGAATTTAATGTATATAGAGTATGATGCTAGCTGGAACGGATACTGCGGCCGTAACATTGGAATGGGCGATGGCAAATTTATTAAAAAAACCTGAAGTGTTGAAAAAGGCAAAAGCTGAGATAGACGAGAAGATTGGAGAAGAGAGATTGGTCGATGAACCTGACATTGCGAATCTACCTTATCTCCAAAACATAGTTTCCGAGACTTTTCGGTTGTGTCCAGCTGCACCACTTCTTGTTCCACGTTCTCCATCTGAAGATCTCAAGATTGGTGGATACGACATACCACGTGGCACTATCGTGCTAGTGAACGCTTGGGCCATCCATAGAGACCCAAGACTTTGGGATGAGCCCGAGAAGTTTATGCCTGAGCGGTTCGAAGACCAAGAAGCTTCAAAGAAACTAATGGTGTTTGGTAACGGACGAAGAACGTGTCCTGGTGCGACTTTAGGCCAGAGGATGGTATTGTTGGCTTTAGGTTCGTTGATTCAATGCTTTGACTGGGAAAAAGTCAACGGTGAAGATGTTGACATGACAGAGAATCCTGGAATGGCTATGCGTAAACTCGTGCAATTACGAGCCGTTTGCCATAAACGTCCCATTATGACTAATCTCTTGGCTTAAATATCACATTTTATTGACCACCATTTTGAAGTTTACCGGTTTAAGCATTTTTTTGGGTTTAGATTTTTTATATATAAATACATGATTGTTTTGAAGTTTGGAAATTTTAATAATGTAAGATTCCATGAAAAATGTTGTAATATAAAATTCGAATCATGAAATTAATAATTCGGATCATAAAATAAAAAAGTTGGTTATAGCATTAGTTTATATATATTATTATTAAATTTGGATTAAAGATGCAAAAAATAAAATAAAAAAATCCGTATAATAAAATGAAAATATATAAACCCAAAAAAAAAGCCCACCATTGTCGAAGAAGCAGAGATTCAAACATTCCTCTGCAGATTAGTGAAAGCAAATCGGAAGAAGCAGCGAATCAGCTTCAGGTGTTATTTCTCTTCATAAACTTTTGTATATGATTGATTCGAATTCGTTTCACTAGAAAAGATAGAAGTTAGCGAATTGAAATTTCTCTGCTTTTCATATGATCATCCGATTGTGAAATGTGAGACAAAAGATTTACTTTTTTTCTTTCTGGGTTTTTGTTTGGTGGGCGAAATTTAAACTCCTTATGCGTTTCATTTGAAGTTTGAATACGTTTATGGAAATCACGAGTGCTTTTAACTTATCTGGTGGTTAGAACAGAGGATGTTTATTTTGAGTGCACTCATGTTGTTCGATGAAATGCCTGAAAGAACAATTTAAGCTTATATTGATGAGTTACATCTTTGCATTGGCTTTGGTAACTGGTGGACATCGACTTATAATGCAAAAAATCTCTTATTAGTGATTAAGAATTGATAAGTTACCTTCTTGAGTATTTTGTCTGTTTTCACCTAATAAGCAATGGTATTCTCTTGAATCTGATTCATTTGGTATATGCTCAGATGGGAGATTCAACATTTCTCGATAGAATGCTTCTCCAGCTTCGCTCCACTTGCAAGTAATGAGTTCGTTTCGTTAATTCTATAACTGTGTAGAAAACCAATCATGATAATGGGTTGATCTTTCTGTTAAAATGAAGGTATTACAGCGGTTACCCTAAGGATCTCGGGCCATCGCGGGTTCTCCATTTTACATCAGAAAGAGAGTTTGTCCAACTCCTTCACCAGGGCTATCCTGTGGTTGTCGCATTCACCATAAGGTAACTTAGCATTTCCCAAAACCTTTCAAACTACACTATATTCAATCACGTGCGTCTTCTTCTATAAAACAGGAGTAACTACACACAACATCTTGACCGGATGCTTGAGGAAGCTGCTGCTGAGTTCTATCCCAACATAAAATTTATGCGTGTGAGTCGATGTAAAGCTGTATAAAAGAATACAAAGAAAATAGCTGGTAAACCATGAAGTGACTGTTGTGTTTGGATTGTTTCAGGTTGAGTGTCCCAAGTATCCCGGATTCTGCATAACTCGCCAGAAAAATGAATATCCTTTCATTGAAATATTCCATAGCCCACAACATGTATAGTTCTAAAGTCTTGTATTTCCGGTACTTAACCTGTTTAAATCACGAAATCTCCTTTGTTGTTGTATCTCGTTAAATGAAAATCCATCTGATGCAGGCCGGTAATGAAGGAAAAGTACAGGATCCAAATATCACTCGGTATTCAGTGAAAGTTGTACCTGTAAGTTGAAGCATCACACATTGTCTTTTATACATATTCATCTATTGCAGAGTCTAAAAGACGATATTTTTCCTTGTTTGTTTCGCTTGGCAGTACAATTATGATATGAGTCCCTACGGATTCAGAGAATTCTTTAAGCGCCAGGGGGTTCGTACTTCGGATCCCAAATGAAGCAACTTGAAGGTTGGTTCGTATTCACAAGCTTTTATGAGTGTATCAATGACTTCTGTGATCTACCAACGACTGAACTATTGTATTACTAAATTTCCTTTTTGCCTTCAGAAGAAGAATAAAATTCTTATGATATATGTCTGAGAATGTTCCAAGTTCTACTATTTCCATGAATCAATAATCAGAGCGGTGTAAAATTTAAATGTTAAAGTAAAAAAAAAGGCATTAGATATGACTCTTATACATGGTATGTGAATTTCAAACTTAGTCTTATATCCAGATTTCACACTTTTAACCATTCAAACATCGAAATTCAGCCTCGTAATCAGTTCTAGAACATCCTAAACATCATTTCCCACTCCTAAATAAGAGGCGAACCTTCTGAAATAATAATTTTAAAACTTAATACAATTAGTGACTATATATATAGTTAATGATTTTAGTTGGTAACGAGCGATGTTAGGTTAAAAACTTTAGTGCGAATCGTGCGATCAGTAACTATATAGAGTTAATAAATTTAGTTGATAATGGGTGGTGATTTTAGTTGGAATGGGGTTGATGTTAGATTTTATTTGATACTTTTTTTTTTGTCATCGATTTAATTTAATACGATAAAATGGTTTTATATAGTTAGGAATTTTAGTTGAGAACGGATGGTGTTGTGTCGAGTCATCGTCTCTTTATTTCAACCATTATCTCTTTAGCTCTATACTTCTATCCATGCCATAAATGATTTACGTAGGAAGATCCATTATTTTCTTCAGGTCTATAGTTTTTGTTCTTATATTAGTATGGCTGACAACAACAAAAAACGAATATGCATGAATCTTTGAGAGCAATTCCCTAACAGTCTAAAATTTAATACAGCCATGTTCTTATCGATGGGATCACATTAATGATACAAAGAAAATGTCAAAAAAATTGGATCTGCCTACTGCTTTGATCTAACCACTACTGCTTCTTCCCCATAACACTATTTACTACGTACTCGAATAATTGAATGTTCCCTTGACCTATATGTCTTTTTCATTTTCAATGTTTTATGGATTTCGTGGCCAATACAATAGTAGAAAGTTATATAATTTTAATTTTAAATAAAAAAAATTGTGGAAAGGAAAAACAACGAAACTGTTTGATAGAGCTTAAAACAATGAAACCTAGAACTTGTAAAGTTTTATGTTCTACACATATATAGTTCGTGACTACGTGTATATAACAAAGCGCATTAAAAATGAAATTGTAGAATCAGGTAAAAATGATTTACGTATCGTATTGGTGAGAATGATTTAGCTATAACTATGATATATTGGTACCATTATTTTGTGTCATTCTTCTTATATATTAAAACATGATTATCTTCTAAATCCGTTTCTGATATTTTTCTGTTTGGCGTTTTCTTCTTTCGATAGACATCCGTCTTTTAACTTGTCTTTCACTTACAAGCAACTTACTTTTGCTTTGCTAATGGATTTAAGATGATTAAAACCCCATACTTCATAGTTATATACTAGTAGTATTAATTTATTTTCCGGTGAGTATTATAAGGTTGTGAGACTGTCAATTTGTCATGCTCCTTTAAAAGTAAAAAAAATTTTACAAAGTAATATTTTGTATACGACAAATCGTCATTCTCATACTACTATATATACAACACACACATCGAGGCTTGAGCAAAATAGTCTACGCGTTTCCTTTTCCCTTGTAATATTTGCTTTTTAAAAAGATTTTGCTTTATCAGGTAAACCTCTTTGGATGTTTTCGTTCTATCAATAGCACCCAATGCCTAATTTTAATATACCTTTCTAGTTTCTTTTATTTGTTCATCATTAAGGTTCGATTTCTCTCTACTTACAATCAACAACATCAAAAAAGACTTGACAAAACGCTTTAGATCACTCTTCTTCTTATTTTGTTTCATTGGTTTTGTTTCTGTGTGCAAACGCGCAGAAAAAAAGGAGAAGAAATGAAAAAGCACGTTATGTTGGTGAAGCCTTTCTCGTTGGAAGATGAGAAAGACTCTGAAAACACACCTCCCAATCTCATCCAACGGATCTTAAGCCTCTTCAAAAACGTACGGCCAGGATCCGATCTCACTAATTTTCAGGTACATATTTATCTGTTTTGCACCTTCAGCCTTTCAGGTGATAAAAATGTAAAAGTATCTAAAATCTTTGAAGATGTACTATATTTAGTTTCTTTCTTGGGATCTGAAATTGCACCATTCTATTTCTACATACTTTGGTTACAAAAAGAAAACTCTATTTTTTGCCCCAAGTTTTACATATAATAGAAACTTACTTTCTTTTATGTGGAATCACACAGTTTCATTTACACATAAAACCATACATAATAGTTAAACTTGAATACGACGTGTTTCATTTTGAATAATAACATGAGTGTGTGAATAATTATACTTACCTATTTTTCTTAAAAATAATAAAAAAGTTTCATTTACCATGAAAGCTTCCACCTCAAATGAACCTAGCGAGATCGCAGCTCCAATGCTACGGCGAGATAGTATACAGTTTCGACGGTCACGATCTACTCGGAGAATGTAGTCGTCGTGACAAACCAATCGAACGGATGAAAGCAATGGTGACGTGGTACATCTCAACACTCCGGCCTTTGATCTTTGGCTTGGCTCCATACAATCCTGTCATCGGCGAAACTCACCACGTGTCCAATGGTCACATTAACGTTCTCGCAGAGCAAGCAAGTGTTTTATTCTTCTTCTATAATTAGTGTTTTAGATTACTTGTTAGTGTATATTGAAAGAATTTTTAGTATAGCGACTAATTTATGTTACGTTTTGATTTTTTCTTCTTCTTCAGATATCGCATCATCCACCAGTTTCTGCTCTTCATGCAACTCACGAGAAAGAAAACGTAGACGTTTTGTTATGTCAATATTTCACGCCTAAATTTCGTGGTACGTATAAAACAAATTTAACTCAACTTTAACAAAACATACAACAATAAACTAAAAAGTGGGTTTTGAAATTTAAAAGGTGCTTACGTGGACGTTGAGGTGAAGGGTAAAAGAGTGGTGAAACTTCTGAATCACAAAGAGACTTACGAAATGAACCAACCAAAACTTCTCATGACGTTTTTGCCGGCAATGGGAGCTCACTGGGCCGGAAAGATCGTGATAAAGTGTCCGGAGACAGGACTCGGAGCCGAATTGCAGTTACTATCCGATTCTTTTCTCAGTAGATTCACAGGAAACAATAAAAGAGCCATTAAAGGCAAGATCTTTGAATCTTCCTCTAGGAAACAGCTCTATGAAATCTCTGGACACTGGGACAGGTAACAAACACAAGAAGCAGAATCCATCTTTCAAAGTTTATTGCAGTTGAACATATAATTTACAGTGAGGTAATGCATTTCAGAACTGTTACCGCGAAAAATACAAAGACTGGACAGCTTGAGGTTATATACAAAGCGAGTGAAAACATTGCAAAGCTCAAAACTCCCATTGTCGAGAACCTGCAGGTTACTGTTATAAACTTTCTCGGGAGATTATTTGTTTTGTTCGATATTCGTAATTCAGTTATTTCTGGTTTGCAGGAGGTGAGTGAGAGCGAGTCGGCGGTGGTGTGGGGTGAGGTGAGTGAAGGAATCGTGACGAACAACTGGGAGAAAGCAAGAGAAGCCAAGAGAGATGTGGAGGAGAAGCAGAGGGAGTCTTTGAGGAAAAGAAAGGCTTCTGGACAATCATGGATTCCAAAACATTTCTCTGTAGCTCGAACTGGTAAGGACTGGGACTGTGTTCCTCTACAGCCTACGGTTCCTCGAGCTCCTATAGTTGTTCCTCTCTGATTCTGCTGATTCTCTGTAGTAGAGGTTCCTACAAGAAGTAAGAACTCATGAGAAGTGTAAAGCACAGAGAAAATAAGTTATAAGTACAAAGTTGTCAGAAATTCTCAAACTGCAAAGACACAAGCTATGAGAATTTTAACTTACCAGTTTATCTTACAGAAAAGCTGCTAATCAACTGCCAAGAGTATTCCAATTCGATGAATGAACCCATTAAATGTCTAACCACATGGATAATCCAATTCGAATAACTCTGATTATTTCCGGTTGGCTTTTGGTGACTTGAGAAGTCAAGTAAACATACTGACCTATCTAGGCATACAAGAGAGCACAGACATAACGAACTCATTAGCTTGCTCCAGCTTCCCACTGGTGCAGAGTGAGCTAACAGTTGAGTGCAGGCTATGAAAATCATGAACATAGTCTTTCTTCTTTATCTCTTCTTCATTCACATCATTCAAGAACTGCAACCTTTGGTAAGAACCCAGGTTTTTACCAGACGGATAGATTGTTGAACTTATCTCATCTAGGATTTTGATAGCCTGAGGGACCCTTCCTTGTTCGCACAGCTCGACGAGGAAGCCTCTGATCGATTCAGATTCAGCTAATTCCGCATCAACTCTGTTAATCAGCTTAACAACAGATTCTGAAACAAGCATTTCTCTCAAGAGGCCCCTTGCTTCTTCCATTCGCCCTTTCGTGCAGAAGCCTTTGATCAGAAACAGAAAACCAAAGAAATCGGCAGAGATATTTTTATCCTTGAACTCTGTAAACACACTGAGAGCTTCTTCCATGTCACCTTTTTTACAGTAACCTTTGATCATAGAACTGACCGTGAATGCATCTGGTGTTACCCTTCCCATCATTTTCCGTGATACAACTCTCATGGCGTCCTCTGTTTGCCCCAGCTTGCAGTACCCGTCAACTATCGAATTATAAATGATAATGTTTGGCACAAGTCCCTTAGATACCATACTGTCCAATAGTTTCTCAGCATCAAGAAACAACCCTTCTTTGCATAAATTGTCAATCAAAATGCCGTAGGTGACCTCAGATGGGACTAAACCAATATTCTCAAGCGAATCAAATAGACGGAGAGCTTCTACAAGACAACCTTGCTGGCAAAGTCCATTTATGAGTGAATTATATGTTATGGTATTGAGAGTGACACCTCTGCTTTTGGCAAAACTGCACAAATTTAAGGCCTTTACTAGAAATCCTTCCTTGCAGAGACCATTGATGATGATTGTGTAATCGATCACATCCATTGAAGACAGAGTAGTTTCTCCAGCATTAACAACGAGTAGATAAGCATCCAATGATCTGAGATTGTCCACTAGTGTTTTTAGAATTGTAGAAGGGAAAGTAACAGTTAAACCTTTTCTCCTCATAATCATATAAACTTCAATCGCTGCCTCGAAAGAACCTCTCTTGCATAAAAGTAAGATAGCATCATTGAGCATCCCAAGACAAACATCTGAATTCAACTGTTCCAGTCCATAAACCAAACCGAGTATTCCTTTGTCACCTCCGTTAGCATGGATTGAATGTAACAAGGTCCGAGATGTATGGATGTCCAAATATAAACCTTTCTCCCACAGCTCGATAAGAACTTCTGTGGCTGTGTCCAGCATCCCTTTTTTGCAGAGTGCATCAATAATGCGATTATAACATACAGCTGCAGAAACTGAGCTTTTCCTCAACTCATTAAACATCTCAAGTGCCTCTTCGATTTGACCCGTTTTGCAATACCCCTTAATCATCGTTGCGTATGTGGCTGTATCTGGAGTCAGATCCATTTCTGGCATTGCCCTGTAAAGTGCATCAGCTTCTCCATATGCACCCATCAATAGAAATGCTTTCAGGAGAATGTTGCACATAACCAAGTCCATAGGGATTTTAGCTTCTAAAAATCTACGCCTAATCTCTAATACAGCATCAATATTCTGCACCTTTATATAACTATCCAATAAAGTACTATAAGTAATGACATCTCCCACAACTCCTTTTGAAACTTCATCTGCCTCCGACACTCTCCCTGCCATGCAAAGTCCATTAATCACAGTGTTATACGTAAGAATGCTTGGTTGTATCCCTCTCTGCTCCATATCCCCCAACATAGAGAAAGCTCGATTCAAATTCCCTTTCCTACAAATTCCATCTATCAAAGTCACATACAGAAACTCATCCACTTCGATTCCAACACTTAGAATTCTATTGAACAACACAAATGCCTCTTCAAGTTTACCCATTTTGCAGAGTCCCCTAATAATAGCTGTATAAGTAATCAAATTCGGCTCTACTCCTTCCTTTATCATCTTCCCTAATAACCCCAACGCTTCTTCAACATTCCCCTCCTTCGACAACCCATCTATTAGTATCGAATAGCTAACAACGTCTCGATTCATTCCCTTCTCCACCATTTCCCTGTCCTGCATAAGTGCATCCACCAATGCACCTCCCTTAAAGTACCCATGAATCCAATTACTATAGAACACACAGTCAAACTCAAATCCTTCATCTTCCAATCTCCTAACTAAATCCCTAACTTCATCAACCTTACCTAACTGACAAAGAGCACTCACAAGCGTAGTATAAGTTACAAGGTTCGGCACTAGAACACCTGAATCGACAGCACTTTCGAAAAACCCTAACGCAAGTTCCGGTTTACCAATCTTACAAAACCCAGAAATCACAGCACTACATACGAAATTATCAAATGGGTAATTTACATTCTTGTTCGTCATCATCTCTAAAACCTCAATAGCATTATCCATCTCTCCTTTCTCAACGAACCGATAAATCAGTGAACAGAACGTTAAGGAAGAAGGAAACGCACCGTGATTCCGTAAACAATCTCGGAGAATCAGAAGACCCTTACTTGGATCATCACGTGTGATGCTAAATCCATGAATTAGAGAATCTAACATATGGGTCCTGGGAAAAATCGAAGCTTTTGAAATATGGATGTTGATAAACTTCTCTGCGTCTTCGTATCGATTCAAATTGAGAAATGCCCATGAAACGATTGAGTAAATCCGGTGATTGATGTTGATTTGCTTCGAATCTAGCTGAGAGTAGAATTGAAGAATGCAATTAAACTTCTGAAGACGGTAGAGATATCGAAGAAATCTGTCGATAGAGTTTAACGTTGGAGAGAAGCCACTTTTGAGAAGAGATTGGAGAGAAAAGAGTCCTGAAGAAGTTCGAGGATAAAGCTTCATGGAGATTTCGCAAAAAAGGCGTCTCCTTTCTCTTGCTAAGGAAACTAAACGAATATAGAAGAGTCGGTTTACAACAGTGAACCGGTTTGATTCTGATTGAACCGGTTTATTTGGTTTAACCATTACATTACTTATGAGAAGTAAAAGGTCATGTTTACTTACACAAGTGTTACACTAAAGATTTCACAGGAACAAGTAAAAGGTCATGTTTCTTATGAGAAGTGAGTCCAGAAGCTTCATCCATGTAAATATCTTCAACGGCAACACCTTCTGGTAACTTCCAATCAAAGTGATACAAGAGATTAGCAAGACCAAACTCAACTGTTGTTATCCCCATGTACACTGCTGGACAAATTCTTCGACCACTTCCAAATGGTAACAACTCATAGTCTTGTCCTTTAACATCAATGTCACAGTCCATAAACCTCTCTGGGAGAAACTCTTCTGGATCTTTCCATATCTCGGGATCACGTCCGATAGCCCATACGTTGACATGAAGCCTTGTCTTCGGTTGAATCGTGTAGCCGTTGATCTTGAATTCAGATATCACTTCTCTTGGGACTAGAAGAGGTGCTACTGGATGTAACCGGCATGTTTCTTTGATAACCATATTTAGGTAACTGAGATGATTTATCTCATCTAAACTTATGATTCTTGTTTTGTTGTTTTTCCCTATTTGGGCTCTGATTTCGGATTGAACTTTCTTCATCACTCGTGGGTTTCTTATGAGTTCCGCCATTGCCCATGTCATGGTTATTGCAGAAGTATTGATTCCCCCCAAAAGAATGTTCTACATACAAAAGATAGATAATATGTTTTACAATATACTAATCTTAAAGGTTTTAATGAGATATGTCTTACCATCAAGATTGCTTTGATGTGGTTTCTTGTGAGTTTGCCATATCCAAGAACAGCTTCTTCCTTTTCCAACCTCAAGAGCAAGTCCACAAAATCATCTTCACTTTCTTCTCTGTTTTTCTGTAGATGTAAATCAATCATTTGTTCATAGAAAGCATCAAGATCTCGTACGCTTCTCTCCCTCCGAGCGTGTAAACCCGTGAACCAATCGACAATCCAACCGACATACGGGAAGAAATCCGAAGCAGAGAAGCTCCCCAACATCTCAAGTGCCTCGTGGACTAAATCTTGGAACTTATCATTGTTAAGCACAGTTCCTTGGAAATTCACACCAAATACTGCCTTGCAAATTACGTTAACGTTTAAAGAAAGAAACGTATCACTCAAGTTAACCAGAGTTTTCTGAGAAGCAGATTCAGCAATTGAGTCAATCAGTTTCTCCATCTCCGCCTCCTTGATTGGTTGAATCGAGTTAATTCGTTTATTACAAAAGAGTTCTTCAACACAAAGCTTCCTTAATTCTTTCCAATAATCATCAAATCTAGAGAAAGCAATGTCTAGATAGTTGTAAGAAAGCTTTCTTGTACCTTCCAAGCTTGGACGGCTACAACAGTGGAGGTCATAGTCTTTAAGAACTTGTTTTGCTGTTTCAGGAGTAGAAACTATAACTGTTGGAACTCTTCCAAGTTTCAGTAACATTACAGGACCATACTTCTTTGAGAGCTTACATAGAGATTGATGTGGTAATTCTCCAAGCTGGTGCAAGTTTCCAATGATTGGTAAGCCTGGAGGAGACGGTGGTTGCCGGACCCATCGCCGCTTAGAGTGTTTGACGGCAACGAGAAGGATAGAGATGAGTAAGATAAGTGATACAAACCAAAGCACAGTCATATTTTACACGTTTCACGTTTGTGGTTGCGACTTTGTGTGTGACATGATGAAGCAAAGCTCTTGTCTTTTCTTATATACAAACATTTGACCACCGTTTCGTAAAGATATAAAATTCTTTTAACAAACAATAGAATTATCTATATATAACCGACGCTTGAATTCAGGGAAAAAAAATCCAAAAACAATAAGGTTCATAAGTCAGTCACTGGTGTTGTCACTATGACGGCACCGACGTTCAATTCTGTTTTACGTTACGGGCTTGAAAGCCGGACATTAAGAAAATAATTGTAAACTAAATCAATTTTAACATTTGTCAAAGAACATATATATATTTTTTACTACGAGCAAAAAGTATTTTTCATATTGGTATCATTATGTTTAGATGTCAAAGAACTGAACACAGCCAAAATTCTTAACCCGTTGTGCTAAACTACTTATAGCTTTTACAACAACATATACCGCTTAACACTAACCGAACAATGGCTAAAATCACGATAACCAAATCTCTCCTTGACCAAAAAATTTCTGCTTCTAACTTTCTTCTTATACTAAACCTTAATAAAAGTAGAGTACCATGTAAAGAGACACTAAATCTCAGCAAGAGAAAGCAAAAATTTACAGTAAATTGCGATCCAATCTCGGCATATCTGGAAGTGTTTAGTTCCGGTTTCAAGAATCGTATGGTTTAGTTTCAAGAATTTGTCTCTGGCTTAGACCACTGTGCTTGTGTAATTTGGAAAGAGTCTGACCAGTTTGTAAAGAGCATCTGAGTGAAGCTTCCTTGCAAATAGATAACATGGTCGTCTAATTCCCTTCCATGTACAAGGCCAACGCAGCTCTTCTCCGCGCTAAGATAAGAAAAACGCAGAAGATAAATCAAGAAAAGCATTTCACATTTTGGAGTGTTTTCTAATGCAGTAAACGAGTAATGTACCTTGCCAACGCTTGTTACATGTACACTCATGTCGTCAGACTGCAATAAACAATGGAAGGAAAATATTTAGTTAACCACTTCTAAGTGACTAGTAACAACCATCTGGTTGGGCTAACAGGATAAACCGGATGATGATCCTGCTTTACTCTGTGATAGCATACGAGCTTGATTGATGTGTTGAATAAAGTGTTGTAACATTACCGTGATATTTTTCAAGAGCTTGAGTGAGACATCGCGTGCTCTATATGTCTTTGGATGCCATCTACGCTCAGACCAATCAACATATGTGACTGACCAGTTCGAGATTCCTCCAGGATCAAGCATCTTTAAGGAACAAAGATTTCATTAAGGGACAAGAATCACAGTGAAAGCTTTTAAAAGAGAGAAAGTTGTTATAATCTCCTCACATGAAAGAATGTTGGCAGGTAATGTTCATCCGCGATGCAGTTCTTGTTTGCTTCTACTCCAGGCTGAGGATTTTCAAATCAGAATCAGAGTAAGACAAAACTGAAACTTTTCTCAAGTTTTTGAAAACCCTGAGGACTCTTGATATTAGCAAAAGAGATATGCTTGAGATGAACCAAAGCTTGGTGTCTTTATGAACAATTTCTTACAACGGAACTCAGTCATATATGGTAGGCTGTAACATGCAAACAAAAACTTTGGTATAAAGGAATACCGAACTTACTCTGCAATACTCCCGGAATTTCGAGTAGTAGAGACCATCAGCCATCACTATTACAGCGTGTTGACGCTTCATTGTGAACCACTACCACCAGAAGAGAAAAGTGGGAATTACACATTTACGTAATTTCAACAATACCATTACCAAACAGACTTAGAGAAGCAACAACTTAAGAACAATCCACAACTGAGAGATTAAGTTAACAGTTTTTCACCTGTGCACCCTTTCTGAAATCTTGCCTTGGGATCTCAGGTAACATGTGATCCATGTGTCTGCCAGTCCCATGAGGACCAAGATCCTCAAAACTTGAGAGAGAGAAACAAGTATTGGTGAATATTAATGGAGAAGTCAAATTTAGCAATAGAAAGAATAGATACACAAAGTTTCTGAGAGTCATTTATTTACCTATCAATGAAGCTGACATTTGCGTGCATCAAATATCGATAGGTGTAGTCAAATGTATGCAACGGTATACAACTGCAACATTAAAAGAGATACATCAAGTAAACAGAACGTAGCTGGAAATTAAAGTAATGACTTTGTGCAAATTCAATAAGTTTATGAAATAACCTTTCTGAAAGAAGAACAAAGTGCTGGTTATCAGGATCTTCAAGAGCATTTGCTAGAAGCCGTCTCTCAGCATCAACCATAGAAATCCTTCCCCAAGTGACATGATCACTATGAATTTCACGGTCTGAAAAGTGACGGCTAATGTGAACTGGTCGTAACCTGGAAGGGTGGATGTAAATAGAGAATCTTCCTTCTTGACCCTTCACAATACAGAGCAAAACCGTCAAATACCATAACACAGCAATCAAATAAAATCAAGAAATGTCTCGGAACTTGTTCCAACCTGGAAAAACTTATCCCAAAGCTTCTCAAATGGCAAAGTACCAGGAGTCAAAAACATAAAAGCGATTTTCGATTTAGCGGTTAGAGCAGGAGGTAGTCTCAGTATATCTTTGATCACAACTCGAGCTGCTACTTCTTCATCAGTGAATTTCCTGACATGAACAGGAAGCCATCCAGAGAGCGCAGCTTGACAGCCTCTACTAGACAAACCCGCACAAGCAGAGCTCTTACTGTTGTTGTGTTGTGGATACATGTAAGTGATCACCAAAAGCACACTTGTGATACAGACTAACAAAACAATCAACAATGGCTTCTTTAGAGAAGATCGGTGTCGTGGAGACAAATGCAGATTCTCTCCCATTGTGAAAAAAAAGTTTGAATCTTTAACTTCTTTACATTGAGCAAAACCTGAAAAAATTCCAATCAAAGAACATTAAAGCTTGAATCTTTGTCACTTACCAACACTCTTGAGAAACAAGGGAGTATAATTCGAAGTCTCCCACACGTTTGGTGAATCAAAATCAACGGATTTAAAGAAAAGAAAACCTAATTTAAAGGAGAAAAGAAATTCACGTTGTTCTTGTGATTGAGAAAGATACTCACCCCCACGTACGAGAGCAATTATGCTTCACTGCAAAACCAAAATCTGAATTAATAAGCAAAACTCTATCAGATTCGATTTTTTTACAGAAATTGTAATGAAGAGTGGACCAAATGCATTTAATCAGTGAAGAGAGTTATTATTACAGTTACCTGAGAATTTGGAGCTGGGGAGAGAATAAAAAAAAAAGAATCTTTGTCTGAGCCCAGATCTCAAAATGAAAGCTTTGATGATCCTTCTTTATATCAAAGAGTGAAGAGAAAGATAACGAGACAGTGTTGGATTTTGTTTGCTTTTGGAATAAGTATATTAATGTGTTGTAATGAAGAACATACAAAACAAAGTAAAGTGTTTGACGATTCAGATCCTCGATTTGTTTTCTCTCTCTTTGCTTAGAAATAAAGAAATCGATGAACGAGTGTGTTTACACCATTTTCTTCTTAAAAAAGAAAAAGGTCTAAAACTGTTTTAATTATCTTCTTCTGAGATGTATATAAACAAACCCCTCAACACCAGTCGATTTTTCCAATCATGGTGGAATCAGAAGAAACTAGAGATAGAAAGGTATATGCACGCATAATTTTTATTTTATTTTTGTTGATAATAATTACTATGTAGTAAGAAAAAACAAATCTTAAAATTTTTTTCCTATCTTTTATGCTTTGGAGGCTTTTCTTCTCCGTAATTTTTTTGTTTTTCACAAAAAAATAATAATCTAAAAGTTAAATTTGGAAATGACGATTTAATTACTAACCGGATCACTTGTCTCTATGGACATAATTTCACTCATAAAGCTTAAATTATAGTGCACAAAAAAAAAAACAGCTTAAATTATTCTGGGACTAACTAAACAAATAATTGAATGCCAAAAATAAGAAATTCAATTTTTGTGCCTACCAAAAAAAAGAAATTCAATTTTTGTTAGTTATTGGCCCGTTGCTTTAAGAAGTTTTGGCTCAGTTTCACTGTTAAGCTAAGGCCCAAGACAGTAAGGCTAGAGCAACAAACCAAACCGAAAAATCGGAAAAATTCACTGATCTTGTTGGTTAACCGGTGGACCACAACCGGTTAACAAACATCGTTTTTATTTTTGTTTTGGGCTCTAAACCCTAAAAGAAACCTTCAACGCCGTTCGTTTCTTCTTCTTCCTCCTCTGCTACAGAATCGTTTTGCTCTAGACGCTAATTATGTCAAATCGACCTGAGTTACTCGCACCGCCGGAGATATTCTATGACGATACCGAAGCTCGGAAGTATACTTCTTCCTCTCGTATCGTCGAAATTCAGGTTTTCCAATTGTTTCCCCGAATTTTTTTTTCTTTCTCCTGAATATAGCACTTTTGCTTAAAATTTTATCTTTTACAGGCGAAGTTATCAGAGAGAGCTTTGGAGCTTCTGGCTTTACCCGAGGATGGTGTTCCTAGATTCTTACTCGACATTGGTAAAAAAAACATCCTTTTAATTTACTGATGATGAGAAATGTTAATTTTTCTGCTCGTTTCCTAGAAATTAGTTTAGTCAATGTTGTTGTATGATTCCTTTTATTTGAATATTGTAGTTCAATGCACATATATAAACATGTTTGATTGAAATTCTTTTCTAAAGTTTTCATATTTTTCGATCATCAGTTAGTTTAGTATCTCGATGACTGAGTACAAAACTTAGTTGTTTAGCTTTGGTTATCTCGATAATTACTAATCTCTATTGCGGTTCAGGTTGTGGATCTGGATTGAGTGGAGAAACACTTTCTGAAGACGGGCATCATTGGATTGGTTTAGACATTTCAGCCTCAATGCTTCGTAAGCTCCATTCTTTTTGAAGGGTTACTTATCATTCTCTGTCTCTTGTGATCTAAGCCCATTCTATCTTTAACAACGATGTAGATGTTGCTGTGGAGCGAGAAGTTGAGGGTGATCTTTTACTTGGTGACATGGGGCAGGTATATTATAACTTCACTTTATCCCTCTCCCTTAAATTTATGTGTGGCTATTGGTTTATACGGTATATAGCTTCACATTATTAATTGCTTATACATGTGTTACCACGACCAGGGCTTAGGTCTTCGTTCTGGAGTTATTGACGGAGCCATCAGTATATCGGCTGTTCAGGTTTTACGTCTCACTTATCATTGACTTATGTTGCTCATCCAGGTGTTACCATTCTGTATAACATATATGCTACATTGACCATATTTTTGAATCTCATCGACTGCATTTTTAGAATTTGTTGTTTAATCAGCTCTCTTTTTTTTCATGATTCAGTGGTTATGCAATGCGGATAAGTCATCGCATGAACCTCGTTTGAGGCTAAAGTAGGTGTAAATCATTATACTATAGATGAATTAATTAGAAAAATGTGTTACAAAACTGATATTTTACCTATCAATTTTATAAGGGCTTTCTTTGGTTCACTATACCGCTGCTTATCAAGAGGAGCAAGAGCAGTTTTTCAAGTGTACCCTGAAAATATTGCTCAGCGTGAATTGATTCTTCGCCAGGCCTTACAAGCTGGATTTGGCGGTGGACTTGTTGTTGACTATCCACACAGGTATGTGTTGCCAATTCCATTGATAAGATCATTCTTCTACAGTTAAGAAAATAAGTAGGTGTTGTGGACTTATGAGCTTCTCAGAACTCTAATGCCACGTCTGTTTCATCTAGAAGCTGTTTTTTGTTGTTTGGGTTCACACATTTGACCGCTGAATCACTTTTAAATACATGCATTCTCTCTTATGCAGTACTAAGAAAAGAAAAGAGTTCTTGGTCCTCACATGTGGCACTGTTCAGACGAGTATTCAGACCAGTAAAAATGAGTATGATGAGAGTTGCTCAGAAGATGACAACAGCGACGATGAAGAGAGTGAAGAGGTAAAGCTATAGGGCTACTCGGAATCTCATTACTGTCTTCTAACATATCGCTATATCGAATTCTCATTTACAATTCTCGGTTTTTTTTTCTTTGTTTGTTTGCATAAAGGTGGGTGTATCAGATAGGAATAGGCCAAGGAAAAGGCAGAGAACGAACACGAAAGTGAAAGGAAGAGAATGGGTTCTGAGGAAGAAAGAGCAAAGTAGAAGAAAAGGAAAAAATGTTCCTGCTGACTCCAAGTTCACCAGTAGAAAACGCAGGACGCGTTTCTAGTTTTGTTATGATACCTAAACGCTAGTTAGAGCGTTTTAAAAGTTTTGTCATTAAAATAAATTCTGAACATCATTACTGTTTTCGATATTTAAACGTGTGTGTACTCAACATTTTTCTTGCTCTCTGCTCGAAATGCATATTGTAATTTGTGTTTGCCTTATCAATTTTTCAGTCAATATTGTGTTTAGTAGTTGACGGCATTATCAACCACTCACGTACACTATACTTTTGGCAAACAAAAATTCAAAGTAACACCAAATTTGTCTTCACAAAGAGGTAAAACATTAAACTTTTTCTTACACCAAATAGACCAGAAGCCAGAAAACACTACCACCAGAAACAATAGAGAATAAGATGATTATATAAGCAATCACAATTTAACAAATTGACCAAAAATGACAAAAAATTATGGATTTAAACTATAAGTTTTTGCAGAAGAAAAGCTGAAACCAGAAACAAACATATATTTCTGACATTACATTATAGTCTCGAAAATATCAGAAAACAAAAAGAAAATTGAGATAGAAAAACCTCAGAACACTAACAAAGTTGTTTTAGGTCTCTTAACCAAAGAGATCAAATCCAAAGTCTCCCTCTTCCTCTTCAGATTCTTCCTTCTTCTTCTCTTCCTCCTTTGTGGCTGCGGCAGCCTCACCACCACCACCACCTCCAGCAGCTGCACCTCCTCCGGCAGCAAATCCTCCACCACCACCACCACCAATGACCACCTACTCATATAACACAAACAATAGAAAAAATGAGTTTCGATAAATGTGTATCATACATTTCAATAATTAAGCTTCGTATCATTCATTTCAACAACTCATCATACAATTCAACAATGAAACAAGTATCATGTATGCTTCACCAAATTGAAAATGAGATTAGAGCAAAATGACACACACAATACAATGTAGCTAAAAAACAATATACATTAAAATACAAATCAAATTTTCAGATTCTTCTTCACCAATGGAATCATAATTGAAGATTCTATCACAACTAGTTAGCTAAACAAATTATGATCGCAACAAAATTAAGTGATCACAAGCATCACTAGATTCGAGCTAAATCTATAAGATCTAGCTATCTACGAGTAAACACACAACTTTATCACGATCCAGAAATGAAAGAGATGAGACTGAGAGATACCACGAAGACGGCGGAGGTAGGAGAGACAAGAGAGAAAGAAGACTGAACGCCGCCAGATGAATCGGCGGAGAGAGCAGTCTGAACAAGCTTGCGCTGGAGATCGTAGGTGGAAGAAGCTGAAGCTTCAAGATCTCCTTCGTGTTGCTTTGCGGTCCATTCTCCGCCTTTGCTTTTGCACACGAATGAGAAAACTCCCATCTCTTCTTCTTTCTTCAAACGGCGGCGAGATTTCTCAACTGTGAAAAAAACTAAAGTCTCATGGCAAAAATGCGTAATTTTGTTTATATATGATTTGATTTCACGACGCAGTGAGAACCCTAAAATAAGTCCGGGCTTATAGAAGATGGGCCTGACACAAAGCCCATTTTAAAAATTGGAAGCGTAATTAATAGACTCATAGTAGTAACTCAAAAATATGCATGCCACACTTCATTTCTACAGCTATTAGTCTTATCGTTATCGACAAAAACTTGTGTTTATCATTACTCGTGCTATGTATTTTAGTTTGCGTTATTTATGCTTAAAATCAAATTATGCATATTTTCTGTTTTTCTGGGTCAAAAAATCAAACATGCCACACTTGTTTAACTTAAGAAGTATACGAAGGTTTCTGTTTCTCAATAAATGGTAACAACTAACAACCATCGAAGAGTACGAGTTTCAGATCTTCTAGTTCTCTCTGCATTTACATCAAGAAAATTTACTTAAACAAGCTTTTCATGAGAGGTATATGTCTTACATTTGAATTATTTACATAAAGAGCCCTCATAGCTTTTCTCCATGATATATGATGAAATGAAACGTATGTACTTGGAAAGCAGGTCCTTTCTAGTATTGTGGGTTTGTGTTTCAGTTTAATTTGAATTGAGACAAATACCCCATTTTGATTGTTATACTTATACATGTAGTAATACAACAAGTAATCAGATAAAATCAACAAAATTTCCTCAAAAATAGTGGGAATCAACAGTTAAGTAGTAAGCTCTTAAGCAGAGCCTTATTTTACCTACCAACTTTTACAGTTTGGGTTTTGAAACAGCTGAAGCAAAAGAGAAGGAAAAAAAAAGTCAGAGCTTTATGGCAGAGTGAATGGCGACAACTCCACCAACAAGGTTCTCGTACTCCACCTTCTCAAATCCTGCATCTGCGATCATTGATGCAAATCGCTCCTGCACTCATTTCATGCATCTAGTGATTACAAAACATGCTTCCGACTAAAAAAACGTCTTATAGACTAGACATCACCTGATCACACACACGATGCTCATATAATCATAGCTATCATAACTTAAAACTGATCTTCTTACAGGAATCTAACACAACCTTAAGCTATGGTATTGATCACGGCAAGTTGTTGTTACTAATGGTTTTGACGAAGTCCACAAGTTAAAACTTAAAAGTTATCTTACATGAATCTAACACAACCTTCAATTGAAAGATTCGGCCATGACATTTATTACTAATGGTCTTGAAGAAGCCATGCAGCAAAATCACGAAAACACAGGAAAACTAATCTAAAAATTGTGTATATTGTATACCAAATTTTCAACAAAGGTAACAAAAGGTTGAATGTTTGAACCTGAGGGGGAAACCGACGAACGCTCTCAACCAAGTACTGATAAGATTCCCTGTCCCCGGCGATTAGTTCCCCTAAGTTTGGAATGACCTGGAAAGAATACAAATCGTATCTGCAACACAAGAAACAAAGTGAGATTATCATCGAAACAAAAAAGACTTAGGGACTTACTTCCACAACATGTCTAATCATCAAAACTTACAGATTTTTGAAAACCGGAATTTCTACATGGCTGAGCTCAAGGCACAAAAATCTTCCTCCCCGTTTGAGTACCCTAACAATGGGAAGAGTTTTAGAATACTATACACAAAACGCTGACACATGAAAATATACCCGAATAGAAGAGGGTGTAAGTAATTTGTAATAGGTACCTATAAGCCTCAGCTAGAGCCTTTTCGATGTGTGTGACATTCCTTATTCCAAATGCAATGGTGTATCCATCCATTGAATTGTCATCGAAACTCAAGGCCTCTGCATCTCCTTCGACCCATACGAGTGACTTGTTATCTCTTAGACCTATTCAAGATAGTAAATGAAGCCTGAGCTCACACATACATAGAAAAAAAACATAAAGGAATAACAGAGGATACAAATTTGTTGCACAAACAAACATCTGATCTTTCACCTCTCTCAGCAGCTCGTTGTTTCCCAACGTTTAACATGTTAGGATTAATGTCACATACGTATATCTGAGTTTCCTCAAGAGAAGCCTCATCAACTTTCTGCAATGCTCTTCGTTTGACACTGTAAACAGCATCATAGATCCTAAAAGCAACATCACCTGCATATTACAACCAATATCTATAACAAAGAGCCTAAAACATTTTCAATAATAACATGTATGGACTCATGATCAGAGACAGCAAAATTCCATGTTTAAAATTGATTTGACTAACCTGTTCCTCCGGCCACATCAAGATGCTTCATCCCTGCAAATGGACTTAGCTTCCCAACGAGTCTGAAATCACAAGACCAACAAAAGTGTCAATTTTTACACAAGAGCAATTCATAACACTAGTGATAAACGTGTCACGGAGTCTAACCTTTCCTTCCATAGCCTATGCAAACCACCACTCATCACATCATTCATAATATCATAACTCGAAGCTACATTGGTGAATACATTACCAACCAATTTGCTTTTCTCTTCTTCCTTTACTTCTTGAAACCCTGAAATTAAAACATTGAAGTTAAACTCACACAGTAGAAACTCAAGAAGAAGCCATATAATAGAAAACAAAGCATTTCGTATAGCATCAAAACAGATGATCTTGAATTGTGAAAGTCATCCACAAGAATGTTACCGAAACTTGTGGCATGAGAGTGAAGCGAAGCAACAAAGGAACGTTGATTCAAAATTCTGCTCCCGAGCCTCCTGCTTACTGATCGTAGTGCCATAGCTCTCAATAGAAACAGAAATTATAGTCGTCTACTCCAAACTCTGTTCCTACAACCAAATCCCCACAAATTTTAGATGGTTAGACCACTTCATCACCTACTAAAGATTAAAACAGAGAAGACAAAAAATGTTCCAATCACATCAAAATTTTCAGAAAATAAAAATTATTTCGTTGAGATTCAAAGTTTTTTTTTTTCTAACTACAGGAATCATGAAACTGAAGAAGAATCTTTTGAGCTGTTCTATGAATCCACCGACTCACCGGAAAGGAAACCGAGACCCTAATTTAATCTACCCTTAAAACTTAAGCTCGAAGAATGAAGTAGTAAACTCCAGAATTAACGAAAGCCATAACAATGAGGAATAGTATAGTTTTAAAACCCAAATTTTATCGACTCACAGCTCTGAGATCGAGTGATGTATCACACGTGTTGTTCTTGCCAGACACGTCGGTGCCGGGAACCGACCAAAAAGTTTGACGGAGGACGAAGGAACGGTGAGTTTTTTTGTTATTGTTCTCTCCTCTCTCCACATAGTACGAATTGGGCTTTTAATTCAGTGCTGAAAAGGCCCATTATGTTATGATCCCGGTTCATATTAATTTTGGGTTGGTTTGCTTATCCGATAAATTGAATTTTGAGTGGGTCCAATTTTAAAACTCATCGGGAAAGTAGAAATTGACAAATTGTGATGATCGGAAAAAATTAGAATCCAAAGGATCCTAAACTCTGATGTCTGATCAGATAACATAAACAAAACCCTAATTCGATGTTTGAAGAGAGTAATCGATACATCTTAGGAATGAGAGAGCGAGACTCGGATTCCACTGCCGCGAAAACCGCCGTTCAAGGCTACGATTATGACCGGAATTGTTTGGATCCACGACTGAGTAAGACGAATTCGTTGGAGGAAAGATGGAGGAGAAAGAGAAACAAAATTACCTGCGAATGCGACGGAGGTTATTGTGCGGTGCGTCGAGGAGACGAACTCGTTAGTCCGTTTTGTTAATTGAGCTGACGATTTTTATTTTTATTTTTATTTTGACTGAAAAGAGAAGTAATTATATTGGGATTATACATTTCATTTCATTTAATTATAACTAAAAATTGGATTAGCCATTTTTTTTTTATCATCTTCTTCTCTCTTCTATTCCCGTTATTTTCGAAGTGTAAACCTGAAAAAGCGGGAAGTCTTCAATTACCACAAAGTTCGTTTATAATTTTCTCGGATCATCACATTTTTCTTTTCCCTTTTACCAGTTTTTTCCCCCAAGAGAATTTTACAACTATGAACGCAGCATTATACGTTATTATTCTTGACAAAAATCTGTAAAAGGTATTTCCTTTGTTCCTGTTTTTTTTTTTCAAAAGTCCCATTATTATGTATCAGCGTCATGCATGTGTGTTTGTGTATTTTCTTATAATCGTAGAGCTCATTCGTTTTTTCTCCGATGGTTTTCACAAGAAACTTTGTTTGCATTTGTGATTTCTCCCCTGCCTCTGATTCCTCCCATTAGAGCTTGCATGTGGTTTTGCCTTAAAACAATTTACTTTTCTTTCCAACCTGGTTGAATTTCTCTGGTATGAATCTACTTGTTCTATATTGAATTATCCTAACGGGTTTGTGAGGATTTTTGTTCTTGCTTTTGTTGGTTTTTTCTGGTGAATCTCCTCTGTTCTTGTCTGAAATTCGCATCTTTTTTTGAGGATCACGATTTCCTTTTTTATGTTTTGGTTGAGTAAAATGTTGGTGTTTCAGAAAAAATATGAATCGATAGAAGATTCATATTTCAATTACAATGGAAGTTTCTGCGATTTTAGTACCTACATTGTAACCAAACATCGGTTCTTTTGTTTCAAGTACATTGTGTAGATTATATAATATATTATGTGCTTGTTACGCTCATTGAGATATTGAGAAGAACCTCTTGTTTCTTTTTAAAAAATCTTCATTTACACCTTCCTCCTGAGTTTCTGGTAAAGTGTCAATTGATACTTGTTAATAATCTTTGCAGGTTTGGTTTGTTTCTTGAAATTTAAGAAGCTTGGGGAGAGTTTAAAGATTTGCAAAAACCAGAATGACGTTTTCCATGAGAGATTTAGATCAGGCTCTTCAAGGAGCTGGCCAGAAATCGTAACCTTCTTTCACTTTTTATTGTTTTTATTGTTTTTATTGTAGTCCTTGCTGCGTAGCTTGTGATTCATCTGGACTTTATTTTTGGCAAATTGTTTACACAGCGGGATTGAAATATGGCGCATCGAGAACTTCAAACCTGTCACTGTTCCACAAGAGTCTCATGGGAAATTTTTCACCGGGGATTCCTATATAGTCTTAAAGGTCAGTAGTTTTTTCATGTTCCTTCTTTGGTTTATTGATATATAGTTCTTAATAGTGTCTTATACCTTCTTATCTAACTATCTCATGCCAGACCACAGCGTCAAGAAGCGGTTCTTTGCATCATGATATTCACTACTGGCTCGGTAAAGATTCCAGCCAGGTACAGTCTCTTCATATTCTCTAGTCTTTTGTTTTCTTTTTTGTATATTCTTCGACAAATAAGAACCATGGTGTTGTGTTGATGAAAATAGGATGAAGCAGGTGCTGTAGCCGTCATGACTGTTGAATTAGATTCAGCATTAGGTGGACGTGCTGTTCAGTACCGAGAAGTACAGGGTCACGAAACCGAGAAGTTTCTTTCCTACTTCAAACCTTGCATAATACCTCAAGAAGGTGGAGTTGCTTCAGGGTTCAACCATGTAAAGCCCGAGGAGCATCAGACGCGTCTGTATATCTGCAAAGGCAAACATGTCGTCCGTGTTAAAGAGGCAAGTTAATTAGCATATCTTGAAATGTCTTTTCTCTCAACTGGTTCTTTATGTTTCATCTTGGTTTGCATTGATTTTCTTATTCACAGGTTCCGTTTGTTCGATCGACTCTCAACCACGAAGACGTTTTTATTCTTGATACAGAGTCTAAAATTTTTCAATTCAGTGGTTCCAAGTCGAGTATTCAAGAAAGAGCAAAAGCTCTTGAGGTTGTTCAGTACATTAAAGACACTTACCATGATGGAAAGTGCGATATCGCAGCTGTTGGTAAGTGAACTAAACCGTAAAAAACAATGAAGGCTAAGATTATACCAACTATATTGAGTTTAATGGCTTTCCTTTTGTTGTAGAGGATGGGAGGATGATGGCTGATGCTGAAGCTGGAGAGTTTTGGGGCTTGTTTGGTGGGTTTGCTCCGCTTCCTAAGAAACCAGCAGTCAATGATGACGAAACCGCTGCATCTGATGGTATCAAACTTTTCAGGTAGAACACCTTTTACTTTAATAGAGGCTCCCTAATAATTGACTAATTACTGCAGCAAGATGATTATGTTCTGACTTGAGACATGTTTGGTCTTTCAAGTGTCGAGAAGGGACAGACAGATGCCGTAGAGGCTGAGTGTTTGACGAAAGAGCTTCTGGACACTAACAAATGTTATATTCTCGATTGCGGTCTTGAATTGTTCGTTTGGAAGGGACGAAGTACTTCAATCGACCAAAGAAAGAGCGCAACTGAAGCTGCAGAAGTAAATATCTCCTCATGCACTGAAACAAAAGTCTTGTTTTGATTTGTTTCTTAATGTTCACTGTCATATTATTAATTTTCATTTTTTCAGGAATTTTTCCGTTCGTCTGAACCGCCAAAATCAAACCTGGTCAGTGTGATGGAAGGGTATGAAACAGTGATGTTCCGATCTAAGTTTGATTCATGGCCGGCTTCAAGTACCATAGCTGAGCCCCAACAAGGCAGAGGCAAAGTCGCAGGTTGAGTATACTGATACTATCCACATTGATCATTACTGAAATTTTTAGACTTTCAATTATGAGATACTTATTCTCTTTTTGTTCTTTCACCAGCTCTTTTGCAGCGGCAAGGAGTTAACGTTCAAGGCCTGGTTAAGACTTCTTCTTCTTCTTCTAAAGACGAACCGAAGCCATACATTGATGGTACAGGAAATCTCCAGGTAGTGACGATGTCTTAGTTGATACCGTCATTAATGTATTTGAATATGTGGACATAACCAAAACATAGTGTTTTGATTGCTAACTTTAAAAAAATTCAGGTCTGGCGAATCAATTGTGAAGAAAAGATCCTTCTCGAAGCAGCAGAGCAATCAAAGTTCTATAGCGGGGATTGTTATATACTCCAGTACTCATACCCAGGAGAAGACAGAGAGGAACATCTAGTGGGTACTTGGTTTGGCAAGCAAAGCGTTGAGGTAAATTTCTTCACACACACACACACACATATATATATATATATACCCTTCTTACTCTCTATATGTTCTCATTGATTATGAGTTATATAGGAAGACAGAGCATCTGCTATTTCTTTGGCAAACAAGATGGTTGAATCCATGAAGTTTGTGCCGGCTCAGGTGCTTCTTCCTGTTGTTTCCGTTATAGATGCTAAGGTCGATTTACGTTATGGATATAACATTATGTCGTATTCCATGCAGGCTCGCATTAATGAGGGAAAAGAGCCAATTCAGTTTTTTGTGATCATGCAAAGCTTCATCACATTTAAGGTCCAATATTTTTATTTTCCCTACAGATTTTCTTTTAAGTACTCTTTATCACAATCTCTAAAAAAAAAGTTATCTTCGTCTCAGGGTGGTGTAAGTGATGCTTTCAAAAAGTACATAGCTGAGAACGACATCCCTGATACTACTTACGAAGCAGAAGGTGTTGCACTGTTTCGGGTTCAAGGTTCTGGACCCGAGAACATGCAAGCCATACAGATAGAAGCGGTATGTGTATTATAAACCGTAATCAAATAGCTTTCTTGTTCATCAGTTTATACTTGGTAATTCAAATAAGTATCTGGTTCCAACAGGCTTCCGCAGGACTAAATTCTTCGCACTGTTATATATTACACGGTGATTCTACTGTTTTCACTTGGTGTGGCAATCTTACTTCCTCGGAAGATCAAGAACTTATGGAAAGAATGTTGGATTTGATTAAGGTAATCTGTTAATTATATTTGTTTCTACATTTCGGAACTTACCTCTCATTTCTCACATATGGTGGAACCTCTGATTCTTGGTTTTTCTGTTTTGTTCAGCCAAATGAACCCACTAAGGCACAAAAGGAAGGCTCAGAGTCTGAACAGTTTTGGGAATTATTAGGAGGCAAATCAGAATATCCGAGCCAAAAGATCAAAAGGGATGGAGAGAGTGATCCTCATCTCTTTTCTTGCACATATACAAACGGTAAAACCATTTTGCAACATCCGTTCCCGGGATTTACACTTCAACTTTTCTCATTTCAATAACTGTTCTGAACTTTTATTTGATGGTTTTTGCTGGTTTGGTTGTCCGGTGATACTCTGTGGATATCTTACCAGAAAGTCTGAAGGTAGAGTATGGATTTCATAATAGTCATAAGCCACATTCATGTTATGATCCCACTTCTCAGGTTCTAAAATTGAGACTCTTCTTTCTTTCTTTCTTTCTATTACCATATAGGCTACAGAGATCTTCAACTTCACTCAAGATGATTTGATGACTGAAGATATCTTCATACTTGATTGTCACACTGAGGTCTTTGTCTGGGTGGGACAACAAGTTGACCCAAAGAAGAAACCTCAAGCTTTGGACATTGGAGAGGTACTTAAAGATCCATTCAACTAGATTAACTAACTAAACTGAAAACTGTTCTTATAAACACTCTGCTTTATTGTCTTCATCAACAGAACTTTCTTAAGCATGATTTCCTCCTAGAGAATCTAGCAAGTGAAACACCGATATACATTGTAACAGAGGGAAACGAACCTCCATTTTTCACTCGGTTCTTCACCTGGGACTCTTCTAAATCTGGAGTTGGACTTCTCTCTCTCTTCACATTTGCTTTTGAAAATCACACCTCATGGAGCTAACTCGTACTAAGCGATAAAGCTGCTTCTTGCAGATGCATGGAGACTCTTTCCAGAGAAAGCTTGCGATCCTGACAAATAAAGGAAAGCCGCTTCTAGATGTAAAAGCTTGTACTCATTTGGTTACATTTGTCTAAAATCAATCTCGATCTGTCTTGATCTTGTGTCCTTTTGTTGCTCAGAAACCTAAAAGGAGAGTCCCTGCATACAGTAGCAGGTCCACCGTTCCAGACAAATCGCAGCCTCGGTCCAGAAGTATGACTTTTAGTCCAGACAGGGCCCGCGTGAGGGGACGGTCTCCAGCTTTCAACGCACTTGCAGCAAACTTTGAGAAACTAAATATAAGAAACCAATCAACTCCACCACCTATGGTTAGTCCAATGGTCCGGAAGCTTTACCCGAAATCTCATGCCCCAGACCTCTCGAAGATAGCTCCTAAATCCGCTATAGCTGCCCGTACAGCGCTTTTTGAAAAACCTACTCCTACTTCTCAAGAACCACCTACTAGCCCCAGTTCTTCAGAAGGTCTGTAGCAAAAACAAAGCTCCACTTTTGAACCCCAAACTATCAATTTGGTGAATAAAGTTGAGATCTTGAGCTTACCCTTTTTTGATCATTTTTTATTTATGAAGCTACAAACCAAGCAGAAGCACCAAAATCGACATCAGAGACAAACGAGGAAGAAGCAATGAGCAGCATCAATGAAGACTCAAAAGAAGAAGAAGCAGAAGAAGAGAGCAGCCTCCCTACTTTCCCATATGAACGCCTTAAAACCGACTCAGAGGATCCTGTTTCAGATGTCGACCTCACTAGAAGAGAGGTCAGATTCTTCAAAACTCTCAACACATATTATAACATTCGTTTATTAAGTTTGTGTTTCATGAGTTCAGCTTGGTATTTTGCAGGCATACTTGACTTCAGTAGAGTTCAAGGAGAAGTTTGAGATGACAAAGAATGAGTTCTACAAACTGCCTAAATGGAAACAAAACAAGCTCAAAATGTCTGTCAATCTCTTCTAAACAACACTCTTCTTCAAGAACTCAGTTTTCTTGTTCTTCATCTTAACCCAAAGACCCGTAAGTTTTTCGCCTTCTACTCTGGTTTGTTTGATCACTTTGGTGCAATCTTACACCTACTGATAGGCAAGGAGTATCGCTAGACCTATTTAACATAGTCTTATTGATCTTTGTTTCTATTGCTTTTGCAGCTCAAGAAACACACAAAGAGGGCATCATACATTTATTCCTTTGAGCTGCTTACAAATAAATAATCAAGCACATAAATTTTTTGAAAAATCATATATTCTCTTTATATAATTATAACATATTCAAGTTTCTGTTTTGATAATTAGGATTTTTTTGTTTGTTTGTTTTATGATCTCACATAATATGTCTGGCTGTAAGATTCTTTCTTTCCTGGCCTTGAAATTCTCTAATTGCTTTTATGTTATTGAAGAACCAATGTAAATTAAATCTTATCTTTATCATGTGTTATATTATTCTATGGTCGTCAGTAATCTTCACTAATCCATAACTTTATTTCTCTTGTCACTTTATGATATAAACTTTTTGTCATTTAAAAGTCTGTCAGAGGTAAAAACAAAAACAAAAACAAAAAATCATAGTAAACCAAAACAAAATCTAGAATAAACAAAACGGAGTCGTAAGAGAGAACCGGTTCGAACAAAAACGGCAAAAAAAAAAAAAGGGGAGCAGCAACCTTTTT
>Ga0041059_1000150_pt1 | contig 43062 bp, 47 predicted proteins | sample AraColnosormetaG_FD_56232 | JGI IMG/M metagenome (GOLD analysis project Ga0041059, IMG submission 56232) | Arabidopsis roots microbial communities from North Carolina, USA - Col MF nosort | ecosystem: Host-associated > Plants > Roots > Unclassified | place: USA: North Carolina | collected...
AAGGACCTAATTAAAAAAAAAAAAAAAAAAGAGGAGTCATAACGATCCAATGTTGTTTCTTCTTAGTCGTACGGAATCTGGATATAGGCAGCATCACAGACAAACGGGATGTCTGCGTACATACCCGCAAGTGCACACCGTATGCTTTCAAGGACGGTAAACAGATAAGCAAACGCAACAGCAGTCCAGAAATGCATCCCAAACTTACCCCAATAGACTCCAAGAGGCATCCACTTGCTAACGGTCCCTATAACCTGGAGTGCGATTTCAAGCAGCATACCCATCACTACATGGAACCTGAAGAAGTGAGGCCATTCTTTTCTTCGCACTATCCCTAGATAAGCTACAAAAAAGTAAGCCATGAGGAACCAGCTTGGTAATCTTCCTATGGCGCCTAGAAATGGGTAGGTTAAGAATTCAAAATCTTCTAGGAATGGGTGGAGATGGTAAGCGGTTTCTGCATACATCCAAGTTTCATGCAGTGGCATTAGGTAAGGCAGGCAAGCCAAAGTTCTCCACCACCATTGTGGCTTCTTGGTCATCGGGGGAAATCGGAAGCTAGAAGGTACATCTTTTGACGCTCGTGGAGTCAAAAGAGTTTTTCTGCGGACAGGTAACACAGGTAATGTACCAGATAGACTACCTTGTTCTCCATTCAGAAGCAGAGAAGACGAGGCTGAGAGATATGACAGAGGCACACCTAAAACAATCAAAGTATACAAGATTGAATTAGGAAACAAAAGCAGCACCTTTGAAATACCAAAGTCACTTATCCTAGTTTCAGCCCATGGACAGGTCTTTTAATATTCACATCATATAAACTCATTGGAGCAATTTACAGATATAAGCAGGGATATATGATAATAAGTGTTTGAAACCATATGAGTAGAAGAAATTCACATGCCTCTTGACACTCTCGGAAGCTCATTGAAAGGTGAAGGTGGTGATCCCCACGAGTTCTTTACGACAGGCAATGAACTTCGAGCAAGATAATGTTGAGTCTGTCCTGCTGCAGCTCTATATGATGATGACTTGAATGCCCGAGAGCTCATTAGAACATGTGCACTTGGCGTGCTGTATCCAGTTATCATCCTTACCAACTAAAATGCCTATACCAAAACAAACGAAACATGGGAAATCGAATTTGAACAGACGACTGTAGAAACAAAATCTCATCCGATAAATTTCAATTCCCATAAACATATTTCGGTACCCTAAACCAGAGATTGCTCAAGACCAGCTAGAACATTGCAAACCTACCCAAGCGCTTCGACTAATTAGAACCCATAAATCAAACAAAATCGATTCTTTTCATAAATCCATGAGATAATTTAGAGAGAAGAAGAAGTTACGAACCTTCACAAACAAGGAATGGTATAATCGAAGCTGGAGGTAAAAGAAGAAGAGTAGGGTTTATGGAGCATTCATCTGTACTTCATCATCTGAATCCTATCCTTCTTCACTCCCCCAATAAAGAAAAATGGCGATTACTCTCTCTTTCTCTCCCGTGTTTAAATTGACACTAATACCCTCAGGCCCAGATCGGCCCAAAACCTGAAAACCTCCCTATGAGTAAGAGGGTTCGCGCATTATTAAACCGTGACCAAATTTGAAACTTTTTTTTTTCTTTTTACTGTTTCCCCAAAAATTCTTTTGAAAATCGAATCGACAAATTCCTTCCGCCGTCGGAATGTCAATTCCCGATCCCAACTCCTCCGCATCTCTAACGGTGTCTCCGTCTCTATCCACCGCATCGGAAACTCCGGTAACACCAGTAAACACTGTTAGACCACCGCCGTCTCAGCCACCTCCTGCTCCGCCGCCACTACCGCCGCCGACTTACAGACCCATAGCTCCGCTTCGCCACCCTAATCCGTTCCAACAACAATCTGCTTATAGTAATAACCTCTACGCACATTCGATTCCGGTCAGACGCCAAATTCAAGATCCGTCAGCTGTTCTTTACCCGTTTGCTCTACCGGGTCGAGGGTTTTCAGCCCGACCTGTTCGAGGATTCGTCGCAGATCCTTCCGTGACGGCTGGTAATCTGAGTGGGTACCCTCCTCGCCCGAGTTTTACTTACGATCCTGGACCATATGAGCAGCGTCAAATGGAATCCTTGTTGCAGCAGTTTATAAGGGAGAGAAATCCTCAGATTCGTCCATTACCACGCCTTGGATTGGGTTCTCCTGTTGGGTTGGGTCCCATTAGAGCAAGTCCTCAATTTCTGCAACCGCGGGTGAGGTTTCTTAGATGAAGTCCTCAATTTCTGCTTGTCATGTTTCATTTGTTAATGCTTAGATTCTAGCTAAGTAGTGGAAAGATTAGTGGGGAAAATGCTCGAGATGATCCAAAGTTTCTTGATTGGAGTCTTAGTAGAACTGAATCTGACTGTACCGTGACTTAAGAATCATCTTGGTTAATATTGGATCCATTTTTGTCAGAGTGATTCTCATTCGAACTAATGCATGTAGTTCTAGAATTTTGATCGACTAGTCTAGTTATACAACAATGTGAGTTGTTGGACGTGTCTTTCATGGTTTTCTTATAAACCATGTGATAGTTAGTAATTGGATCTAGTTATCTTTCTATTTTGGTTCTTTGTCCTGCTATGTGCCTGCTTTACTCTGGTCTTGAAAATTCTCTTTTGTGGAATGAGGAAGACTTGAAAATGCTTTTATATCTTAGCAAATGTTAAGCTGTTCTTCTCTTAATAGTTGGTTTGCACCTACTTACTTTTGATTATTGCTCTTGCTCCAGTCACATTTTCTCATTTTCGTAAATTTTGGTACTTAGGTTGCCCCGCCCCCAACTTCAATTCTAGACACTAGCAGGAATAGAAAGGCCAGGTGAACATCAAATTTCTCTACTTTGATATTACCTTTCTTTTGGTTTCACTGAAAATATTATTTTAAAAAAAACTTGTTCAAGAGACTTAGTTGCCTTGCTGTTTCTTCTTCCTTGTTATTAGAAGCAAGGATGGGGCTCTTGCCGTTGTTAGAGGGAGAAAGGTAAGCCTACTATCATATGTACTGCTTGTTTGAGAATTTGGAAAAGACATCTGTTAAGTTTAGATTGTAATACTATTCAACTGTTTACAGGTCCGAATCACTGAGGGGTCTTCTTCTCTTTATTCACTTGGTCGATCGTGGTTGAAAAATGGTGCTCACGTTGGAATTCAGGTTCGCACTTTATATGCTGCTGTTAGAGTAGGATGTTAGTGTCATTGACGACTCCGCTTGATAAAAGATTCATCGGTTGTATTTTCAAGATATTGGTTTGTGGGGTTTTGATTCAGAAAACCTCTCAGAATGCCAAATTTACTCGAATTTGGAAACTAAATTACTTTTGATCACTCACCTATTTGCATCCGTGCTAGTTAGAGGATTCTTTCTTGATATAGTTATATTTTTAGAAGCCAATCTTAGTTAAATGATCTTCAATTGCATACTCAAAGCTTGTTATCTGCTTTGCAATGGAAATGTGCATCTGCAATCTCTTGAGCGTAACCATATATCTGGGACTAATCTAACTTTCAGTTTCTCTGTTGACAGCCGCAAAGGAGTGGTATAATGAAACCTTTGCCAAAACCGTTACCTGTGGATTTAACAACAGAGACAAGTGTACCAGATGATCCAGATGAAGAATCAGCGGATGAAGACAAAGAGGTTTGTGTTAAGTCTTCAAGAACCATTGATTCTATCTGAGCAGAACAGAAGACATTAGTCTGATTCTTTCCTGCTGTTGCTAATTTCAGCTCTTGAATATTTACTACATGACGTTTGATTCCACTCTTTTCTTTGATGATCTCAGGACGAGGAAGCTGTAAAGCAATTATCTGAGAAGGATCTTTTGAAAAGACACATCGAGCGAGCTAAGAAAGTCCGTGCACAGTAAGCTCCCCACTATTCTCTCTTTTTGCTCCTTAGGTCGTGTAGTATTTGAAAGATAAAGCTCCCCACAAGATTCATGGATTAGTTTTCATAATCATCAAAGCAAATCTAGCAGAATATTTTGGTAACTTGAAAAAGCGGATTTCTTTCTCTTTCAGATTACGAGAAGAACGGTCGAGGAGGATCAGGAGGTACAAAGAAAGAATAACTCTTATTCTGGCACAATCCGAAGACCGATGATGCTTGAAGAACGACTAAAAAAGGGTAAAGTTTTGTTAGGAATTAGCTTCATATGACTGTTGTTGATTTAGCATACTAGTACCACGTAACAACATACGTGTAGTAATAGTATAGGTGTGTTCTTCTTCGTCTTCTATAGATTAGTAGGACTACTCAATGAATAGTGTTTCATTCTTCCTAAAACTAAAGAGGAAGATAAAATTGTTTCCTTAAAGTCAGCTTTTACTAATTTGACAATAAAAATTTCTTCTCTTACACATGTGTCAATCAGCGAAGTGGTAATAAATAAACTTTACTGTCATTCGACTAATTGTAACTTTATAAACAAGATTTGAGAAAAATTGAGATTTTGTAGTAAATAGGTGGAAGTCTCTAATTGGATTAGAGGCTTTTCGAGAGAGAATCGCATAGGGAAGCGGACAGAGAAGATAACAAACGCTCATATTTAAACTCTCTTTCCGTTACATTTGCCACGTAATTACAACAAACACGTGTCATCGCCGCTAAGAACTAATTTTTGTCATTGCTCCACACATGCAACTACTAAACTACCGATGATCTCTCTCGCTCACGTTTAATCCGCCATTTCTGTAAAATCCTCTTCCCTTTTCTGAAGTAAACTTTTTCCCGCAATCAACTCTTGCTTTCTATTTTTCTCGATTGTTTACACTTTTCATTTTCAGCTCTCTGTTTCTTTCTTTCACACTAACCCCAATTCTAGTTTCTTACTCTCCAAGAAACAAAGAGCACCGATCTCAGTTTTCTCGAGAAACAGAGGACAAACTCAGAATGGCGGGGAACGAGTGGATAAATGGGTATTTGGAGGCGATTCTTGACAGCCAAGCTCAGGGGATTGAAGAAACGCAGCAGAAACCACAAGCTTCTGTGAATCTGAGAGAAGGTGATGGACAATATTTCAATCCGACTAAATACTTCGTTGAGGAAGTTGTGACTGGTGTCGATGAAACCGATCTTCACCGGACTTGGCTCAAAGTTGTAGCCACTCGCAATTCTCGTGAACGTAACTCTCGGTTGGAGAATATGTGTTGGAGAATCTGGCATCTCACTCGCAAGAAGAAGCAGGTCCTTCATATTTACTAATTTTTGGTCGATCAATTTGCTACAGTGAAATGTATTCGAATTTTGATTTTGTTTATGGAATCTACAGTTGGAATGGGAGGATTCTCAGCGAATAGCGAATAGGAGATTGGAAAGAGAACAGGGAAGAAGAGATGCGACAGAGGATTTGTCTGAAGATTTATCAGAAGGAGAGAAAGGTGATGGTCTTGGAGAAATTGTTCAACCGGAGACACCTCGAAGACAATTGCAACGCAATTTATCCAATCTCGAAATCTGGTCTGATGATAAGAAGGAGAATCGTCTTTACGTTGTCCTCATCAGGTATTTTCTCTCTTGCTTCCATTGATTCTTCTGTATGTTAGGTCAACATAAAGAGTGAGTGTATTTTTTTCAGTTTGCATGGGTTGGTTCGTGGAGAAAACATGGAGCTTGGTAGCGATTCCGATACTGGTGGACAGGTACATTGTGTTCCAAGTATTTAATAAGCTTGAATCCGGTATCTAGGGTTGTTTTAACTTGTTTTATTTGTGAATTTTTAGGTGAAATATGTTGTGGAGCTAGCTCGAGCTTTAGCGAGAATGCCTGGTGTGTACCGAGTTGATCTGTTTACTCGCCAGATATGCTCATCAGAAGTTGATTGGAGCTATGCAGAGCCAACGGAGATGCTAACCACTGCTGAAGATTGTGATGGCGATGAAACCGGGGAAAGCAGCGGAGCATATATCATTAGGATACCGTTTGGTCCACGGGATAAGTACTTAAACAAAGAGATTCTCTGGCCGTTTGTCCAAGAGTTTGTTGATGGAGCTTTAGCTCACATTCTAAACATGTCAAAAGTTTTGGGAGAGCAGATTGGGAAGGGGAAGCCTGTGTGGCCATATGTGATTCATGGACATTACGCGGATGCAGGGGATAGTGCCGCTCTGCTTTCTGGTGCGTTGAACGTTCCTATGGTCCTGACGGGTCATTCTCTAGGAAGAAACAAGCTTGAGCAGCTTTTGAAACAAGGGAGGCAATCAAAGGAGGATATAAATTCCACATATAAGATCAAGAGGAGGATCGAGGCCGAGGAGCTATCTCTGGATGCTGCAGAGCTTGTTATAACAAGCACGAGGCAGGAGATTGATGAACAGTGGGGACTTTATGATGGGTTCGATGTAAAACTCGAGAAAGTCTTGAGAGCTCGTGCTAGACGCGGTGTTAATTGCCACGGAAGGTTCATGCCAAGAATGGCGGTAAGTACACAGATAACTAGCCAGGTTGGAAAAGTTATAATTATGAAGTAAGATTGAGTGAGTTAGTGAGTCTGTTGTCCAGGTTATTCCTCCGGGGATGGATTTCACAAACGTTGAGGTTCAAGAAGATACACCTGAGGGTGATGGAGATTTAGCTTCCTTAGTAGGAGGAACCGAGGGATCTTCTCCTAAAGCGGTTCCAACTATCTGGTCTGAAGTGAGTTTTCCTAGGCAGCTTCATTAACTTCTTTCGAGGTTTGTATTTTAGATTGTGTTTGATGTTTCGTTGCGTATATTTGGCAGGTTATGAGGTTTTTTACAAATCCTCACAAACCTATGATCTTGGCATTATCTAGACCAGACCCAAAGAAGAACATAACCACTCTTCTGAAAGCCTTTGGCGAATGTCGGCCTCTACGGGAGCTAGCTAATCTCGTAACTGTTAAATAGCTGTATTTATTCCAGAGCATGAAACCAAGAATCCTCTGTTTCTGAAATTCTTTTTCCTGTGTGTTTGCAGACTTTGATTATGGGAAATCGAGATGATATAGATGAGTTGTCATCTGGAAACGCTAGCGTTCTTACAACCGTCTTGAAACTCATCGACAAATATGATCTTTACGGGTCTGTCGCATATCCAAAGCATCATAAACAGTCTGATGTTCCTGATATATACCGACTTGCTGCAAATACAAAGGGTGTTTTCATAAATCCAGCTTTGGTTGAGCCTTTTGGCCTTACACTCATTGAGGTAAAGTATGCATATGTGATATATATATATATAGTCCTTCTTACTCGTTTCCAATCCTGTTTAACCTAAATAGTATCCAGAAATCTATTCACAAACCAAACTAGACAAGAAATTAATCAATCTGGTTTAACCAAAATTAAAAATGCAGGCTGCAGCTCACGGACTTCCGATGGTAGCAACAAAGAATGGAGGACCAGTTGATATTCATAGGGTTAGCAACGTGTCCTGAAACTGAAAATCATTTAAATTGGTAATGCTTATTTCTTTCTCATGGTATTTAACTTCAGGCATTGCACAACGGTTTGCTTGTGGATCCACACGATCAAGAAGCGATAGCGAATGCGTTGTTGAAGCTGGTATCTGAGAAGAATTTATGGCATGAGTGCAGGATTAACGGTTGGAAGAACATTCACCTCTTCTCATGGCCTGAGCATTGCCGGACTTACCTTACACGTATAGCCGCGTGCCGTATGAGACATCCGCAGTGGCAGACAGATGCGGACGAAGTGGCTGCTCAAGACGATGAATTTTCACTCAACGACTCTCTTAAAGACGTTCAAGACATGTCTCTGAGACTCTCTATGGATGGAGATAAACCATCGTTGAACGGGTCTCTTGAACCGAATTCTGCTGATCCGGTTAAACAAATCATGAGCCGGATGAGGACACCTGAAATCAAGAGTAAACCAGAATTACAGGGGAAGAAACAAAGTGATAACTTGGGTAGCAAGTATCCGGTTTTGAGGCGACGGGAACGGTTGGTGGTTTTAGCGGTTGATTGCTATGACAATGAGGGAGCTCCGGATGAGAAAGCAATGGTTCCGATGATTCAGAATATCATCAAAGCCGTGCGATCGGATCCACAGATGGCTAAAAACTCTGGTTTTGCGATTTCCACTTCTATGCCGCTTGATGAATTAACTCGCTTCTTGAAGTCTGCCAAGATTCAGGTGAGTGAGTTCGACACATTAATATGCAGCAGCGGGAGCGAAGTGTATTATCCAGGAGGGGAAGAGGGAAAGCTTCTTCCGGATCCTGACTATTCCTCGCATATCGATTACCGATGGGGCATGGAAGGGCTTAAGAACACGGTGTGGAAACTGATGAACACTACTGCTGTTGGTGGTGAGGCAAGAAACAAGGGCTCTCCAAGTCTTATTCAAGAGGATCAGGCATCTAGCAATTCCCATTGCGTTGCATATATGATCAAAGATCGTTCCAAGGTAAAGTTTGATTTTCAACAACTGTACCAATCATTAATGCAGACTGCAGAGTATCTAATCAGGGTTTCTACAGGTGATGAGAGTAGATGACTTACGTCAGAAGTTACGACTAAGAGGCCTTCGTTGCCATCCAATGTATTGTCGGAATTCAACGAGAATGCAGATCGTTCCTCTTCTTGCTTCTCGATCTCAAGCTCTCAGGTACGTTAACTAAACCACATTTTGCTACGGAAATGCTACAAAACAAAATTATATTTTTGAACATGTTTGTTTCCTTATTATCGCGATTTAATTGTTGCGGTGAAGGTACTTGTTCGTGCGGTGGAGGCTAAATGTGGCGAACATGTACGTGGTGGTTGGAGATCGTGGCGATACGGACTATGAGGAATTGATATCCGGCACACACAAGACTGTTATCGTCAAGGGGCTCGTCACATTGGGTTCTGATGCTCTTCTCCGGTCAACAGACCTCCGAGACGACATCGTTCCATCAGAGAGTCCTTTTATCGGTTTTCTCAAGGTTGATTCACCGGTTAAGGAGATAACCGACATTTTTAAGCAGCTCTCGAAAGCCACTGCTTGATTCCACTAATATCCAATTCTCCCGGTTCAACCATGTAGATTAATTTGTTTATTTATTTTCTACTTGTTTTGGGACTTTTAAGTTTTGGTATTTTGGCCGATCGAACATTAGGATTTAACAGGCTTCTATACATAAAATAAAATTTTCAAATAGTGAAGTCGAGGCTATTATATTTTTTTTGTAAAAATTATGCAACTTGTGTTCCCATCCGAGAATGGTTGGGGAAAAAAAGAAGATAAGCCTAATTCAAAAAACAAATTGTAAAATTTGAAAAATCTTAACTGTAAAATGGCGCCTATAATATGGGAAATATGGATCACATAAAATAATTAGATTTTAATGTTCGTTCTTTTAAATGCAGGTTTAATAATCAACCGGTCGGTTTGATTGCAAGACCCGACGCCGGTTTGTTGCTGGTGTGACTCGCGCGGCTGCGACGGTGATTCGAAGCAGCTATAATTAATTACCTTAATTAACGAAAATTCAGAAATCTACATCTCGCCAGTGAGAAAGACTCCAAGGAGAGAGAGCTCATACAGAGTATTAGAAATTCTCAAATCACTAGAGAAGATCTCGTCTTCTTCCTGATTTTAAACGCGATGCGAAGGTATCGCTTCTCTCGCAATTTTCTGGGAAATTTTTAGTTTCTCGGAAAAAATCTGGTGTCTGAGATTGCAATTTTCGTTTCAGTAGAGATGATTCGGTTGGATCGGTGTTGATTTTGAGTGACGTTGCAGGTTAGGTCACCACCGACTTCATGGGAAGACGGGAGGAGTTGGAACAAAGGGGATGGTGGCGAAACTGTCTATCGGAGTCATTGTTCTACTGATCTGTACGCTCTCGCTGCTTTTCTCGGCTAACATCGGTAGCAATCGCGAACCGACCCGTCCATCTAAGGTTAGATCACTTTTGCTATGTATTTGGAGTAGTGATTTCTAGCTGAAGAATATCAGATCTTCTGTTAGATTGGCGATGAATTGCGAGAAGTGAACTGAAAATTGAAGTATCCGTTTTGATTTTCCAGGAACCAAATGTTTTGCAGGAGCTTAAGATCTGAATTTAACCTCATGTTTTATAGATGATAATCTTAGTGAGTCTTTATTGATCTAACCGTTGATGGATTCTATATGATATTTTTGAGCAGATAAACGTGGAAGAGCTCTGGGAGAGTGCTAAATCTGGTGGTTGGAGACCGTCTTCTGCACCACGATCTGACTGGCCTCGTATGTTCATCTCGTGTTTTGAGCTGTAAAGATTTAACTCGATGCTAATCTAAAAGTCTTAGGGCATTCCAAGCTTGAAATAATGATATGAATCTTCTTCTGATTCCTTTTTGCAGCTCCTACGAAGGAGACAAATGGTTATCTCCGTGTTCGATGTAATGGTGGTTTGAATCAGCAACGTAGTGCGGTAGGTGTTCTGTTTTTGTAATCAACGTGTCCCTTTACACCCCAGTACTGTTGTTAGCTTGTTTTGGTCACTTCACAAAATGTATCTCTAAATCTAGTGGATTTGAGGTAGCTTAAACCCTCCACTATGGATCTGGTTGTTATATCTTTGATTTGACAAATGTTGATATGTGGATATCGCAGATATGTAATGCAGTACTTGCTGCGCGGATCATGAATGCTACACTTGTGTTGCCCGAATTAGATGCAAACTCGTTTTGGCATGATGACAGGTACGTTGATTCCTTTACATCTGCTGCAAAGAGAAGTTACAGTCCCTTAATTCATTGCATTAGTTATAGAAAATATAAGCTTTTCTGTGCAATACTGAGTTAGTTATTAATAGTTACAAATGTCAAGGTAATGCAATCCGTATGACTTTCCAAGTATCATCAGACATTTATTCTAAGCGGATTTCTTCTCCTAATGTTAAGGATATGTGCTGAGGAGATCAAATGCCATTACATGAATTCTTGAAGTATCATGTCTTTATCCTCTAATATATGGTTGTTTTATTCCAGTGGTTTTCAAGGTATCTATGACGTTGAACATTTTATTGAGACACTGAAGTATGATGTTAAGATTGTGGGAAAGATCCCCGATGTTCACAAAAATGGGAAAACCAAGAAGATAAAAGCTTTTCAGGTACAAGCATAAAGAGATGTCTGGTTTTCACATAAGCTTAAGTCTGAAAATATAGGTTAAATATCTCTGTTCCTTGTTATTTCCTTGAATCAGATTCGTCCTCCTCGAGATGCTCCTATTGAGTGGTACCTGACAACTGCTCTAAAGGCAATGAGGGAACATAGTGCTATCTATCTTACCCCTTTTTCACATCGTTTAGCGGAGGAAATTGACAATCCTGAATATCAAAGGTTAAGGTGCAGAGTGAACTACCATGCTTTGAGATTCAAGCCACACATCATGAAGTTGAGTGAATCTATTGTTGATAAACTCCGGTCACAGGGCCACTTCATGTCGATCCATCTTCGTTTTGAAATGGATATGTTGGCATTTGCGGGGTATGCTCTTTTGCAACAATTTCTTTCTTCAACCATCAGCTATAGGGTCATTTCTATTTAATTAATCTATATATCAAAGCTGGTTTTCTAGAATCTTGTTCTTGTTGAAGTGACAGCGAAGAAATTGGTTGTCTTTATATCTTCTATACATCAGCACACATGGGAACAGTGGTTCATTGTCTATTTTCCGCAGGTGCTTTGACATATTTAACCCTGAGGAACAGAAGATACTTAGGAAGTACCGTAAAGAAAATTTTGCAGATAAAAGGCTTATTTACAACGAAAGACGGGCTATCGGGAAGTGTCCACTGACCCCTGAGGAGGTACTTGCTTAACTTTTTATCAGCATCATTTTCATGTTGAGCATATCCACAGAAAGAAAACTGAAAGCTCAGAGAGCGATAGAGAGATCATAATTGCAACTACTAATGGTACTGTTTAGGCTTTAGAAATGCAATATGACATTTTGATTGATCCTTGTGGTGCAGGTAGGTCTTATATTACGAGCAATGAGATTCGACAACTCAACAAGGATATACCTAGCAGCCGGTGAACTTTTTGGCGGGGAACAGTTCATGAAACCGTTTCGAACATTATTCCCACGGCTTGATAACCATAGCTCGGTAGACCCCTCTGAGGAGCTGTCAGCAACCTCACAGGGATTAATAGGATCAGCTGTGGATTACATGGTTTGTCTTCTCTCCGACATTTTTATGCCAACATATGATGGACCGAGCAATTTCGCCAACAATCTCTTAGGTCATCGCCTTTACTATGGTTTCCGTACCACAATCAGACCAGACAGAAAAGCATTAGCTCCAATTTTCATAGCTAGAGAGAAGGGGAAAAGGGCTGGCTTCGAAGAGGCAGTGAGACGAGTAATGCTGAAAACAAACTTCGGAGGGCCTCACAAGCGTGTATCTCCTGAATCGTTTTATACAAATTCATGGCCTGAATGTTTCTGTCAGATGAATCCGAAGAAGTCTAGTGATAAATGCCCGCCAAATAATGTTATAGAGATTCTTGACAGCCGGTTAGAGAGTATCAGAGATCCAGATTCAACTTCTCAGACGAATTCCACGGTCACTGGATTAGAACGGTAAGGATCTTAACTGGTAAGCCTTTGGAACGTTTTATACCTAAAAGTGTTTCAAACAAAGAAGAGCAGAAGAAGAGAGATGTGTCTCCACCATTGTTCATACAATTCAGGTAGCTCAACGTCTCTGTGTCAAACAATTTTCTTTATGAAGCATAGATTTGAATCTTGTTTCAAAATTTGTAACAAAATCTAAGAGAAGTGATGAGATTCCACTAATAGTTGTTTTATTGAGTATCATGTTTTTCACTACTGAAATGTCAAATAAGTTGGGAAAAGAAAGACAACGAGAAAGCCTCCATACCCAAACCCATTACATTACAAACTACCGACTCATGTAGTATTTGGAAAGAGTGTTTAAAAGCTGACACAGCAAACCGCAGTAAGTAAAAAAGAAACATTTTGGAGCCTATCTTCAGTGTCTGTAGCGATGGAATATTGATTATAACTTATTAAATCATCTAAAAAAAATTCAGAGCTCTAAACTTTTTCTTTCATTTCTCTGCAAAATTCCGACATCCATGAGCTGAAGATATCTGTTGCTTACTACTTAGTGTTGTGTGTTGGGACACTAAGATAGAACTTAGTGTTCTTGAAGTCATCAAGTAAGGGGTTATATCCGTCCTTTGTTCTCGTCTTTGAAGGTAAACCAAACTCATCCATGAACGCTGATGTATCAAGCTACAAGCAAATGAGAACAAGAAAAGACTGTTGATGAAAAGCATCAGAAATATCCTCTCTTGTTAAAATGTTTAAAGAGAATCTTGATTTACAGTGAGAGTTCGCCTTTTCCTTCCTTTTTTCGATGGTGTCCCGTCTTTTTCCATCTTCCTCCAACCGGAACAATAATGGTCCATTCGTTCTAGAAGCCAGAAATCGGTTGGGAAAAATATATCAGCATCACCCTGCAAGATCATCCAACATACATATGAATTGTGAAGTTTTCAATGAGGTTAGAAGTTCAAGAAAACTACTCGATTCGCAATTGAGAATAAACCAAATAAGTAGTCAAAGAAGGAAATTTGCAGATATCTCGCACCTTTGCGTCCAGATAACTACTGTAATCTGAGCTACATCCATCTTTCTGCAAATACAAATAAGAGATTATAATTATACTTCACGTATGTATTTCTTCGGGTGAAACTGTATTCAAGTTTTCTTGAGACAAGTTTGCTATTAAGCAATGCAGAAAGACACTGTCTCTGTACCAAAACCAAGTTTTTTGTTGTTTTAAACATTGAGGTATGACGTTAAGGAACTTTGGCCATACCTCTATGGCTCAGTGATTAAACAGTCAACATAATACTGAGAAATGTTTCAATGCATAGTTAGACGGAAAAAAGAACAGACCTTTGTTGAAACCAATGGGGCTCTTTCACCAGGAACTTTCACATCAGGCAAGAAGCTAAAGTCCGAAGCAATTAGGGACATCTTTGGCAGCTTTGCATGTAAAACCTCTAGCAGTTTCTGAAATTACAAAAATTAGAACAGAGTAACACAACATCTGTTGTAATATGTGGACACCATTTTTTTCTTACCAAACAACCTGTTGGAAGCCAACTACGTCTAGGTTTGGGAAATAGTTTAGACCAAATTTCTTTTGGTTTTGAAACCGGATCATCTTCATGTTCAACAATTTCAATGCACCGCTTAATCAGTGGATCTTCTAAAGGCTTGTATAGCTCAGAGAGTGCTTCGCTACAGTTTATAAGAGATCGGGATCAATAAAGGCAGAAATAAACTTCATTTGAGCCAAATATTCTCTGTACCTCTCTGGTTTATTTTCAACCAAGACTTCCATCCATGGGGAAAGTTGACTTTTGGAATAGACAAGATCATGTGGGAGATTATCTAGCACCTGCAATGGTATAAGTTAATACAAATATTACACGTATGATTCCCTCTTCAATTCAAAATACCAACCTATCAAATAGAACCACATCAACATAATTACATACCTCAAGCATTATCACCCAGCACGGTTGTTGCTCCACATTCTCTGTTTGAAAATTTACTTTATAAGCACAGATAGATAACTTCATAGTCACTAAACTGGGATTGTTCGATAATATGTGGTTGGCTAATTTATAAACATCTTGATTAATAAGTAGTCTCTAGAAAATTTGGGTATTATCGCTAATTCTAAGTCAATGACAATCTAGTAGCATAACCTCATTTCACTAACGATTTCTCCGACTAGCTTAATCTTCTAAGAATATTATATTATTTTTTTTGGCAAACAACTCACTAATTTAATATTTTCAACCAAATACCGAATTCTAGCATAGCAACAGGAAATTGAAAACCAGAATCTGCCTTGTGCTGAACAAAAAGAACCTTACTCCATCCAGCTAGGTCAGATGCATCACGACACTCAACTCGGAACTTTGATAGATGACTTCCAACTTGTGCAACAGTTTCCTTCTGAATCTTAGCAAGTGAGGGACTGATTTCTATAGAACTGATATATATTAAAAATACCATGCAGTTAATATAATTGCAGCATGTTTCATAACAGTTTATTATTCTTAAGTTCCAGCCAAAGATGATTTTGTATGAATACATGCTAGCTTAAATTGACAAGAGAGGAAAACTGGCATACGTACGTGTAGCTCATGTTCTTGTAGATTCTCTCCGGAGCATTCAACATTATATAGTCCAATACACCCTTGGCACATGTGCCCGATCCACCACCAATTTCGTATATCTAAGCACATGTTTCAAGTGTTATTGATTAACGGAAGAACCAGTGCAAATGTCGACTTTAACTCACAAACCAGGATGAAAATTTCCCTTTTCCAGATATTAAAACTTTCCTAAAGACATATGATCTTAAACAGAAATTCATGGCATTACTTTCTCCACCTTCAATCGTGATATATAAACTTTCCTAAAGACATATGATCTTAAACAGAAATTCAAACGATTCTAAACTACACAACCATTTTCAAAAGAAACAAAACTTATAAAGGTTCTATAGGTAAACCGTGGTTTCTCTATTTCAAGTTTTAAAGCATGAACAGAACAAGCTAAAGGCCTAGGCTATCACTAACTAGTTTCCTTGCAGTCTGATAGGTAAAGATAGGTCAGGACTAACTAGATTCAAAACTTTTCATATAACTACAGAAATCAGAGACATAATATCAGGTTTTGTTTTGTCTTGAAATTAAATAAAATACAGATGTGGACGATCAGATAAGCAAACCTTTAATGGAACTGAGAGATTTGTGGTACGCAGTATAGCTTCTGCAATCCCATGAGCATACCAAGGCTACAAGAGATGATTGGCATGATAAAATAGGATAAATACAACAAGTGAAGGCTAATCAAAGAAAACACCAAAGAATCTATCCACAAACATTTCACCTTGAAAAGCTCCACTGGAGTAAACCAAGAAATGTCACTCTGCTTGTATACTTTTTCCAAGAGTTTCATGTATGCTTTCCTCCCTAGGACAAGGAAAACTATCGACTTACTAGACATAAAAGAGATAATATAACCATAAGAAACAACAGATAACTAGCCAAACAAAGATCATGATGCATCTCATGTAGAGTAAGAACTGATATTGCTATAGTTTCAGGGCAGTTATAGAGGCGTGGCTAAAATTCAAGAATTAAACACTTAAGCAAGTGAAAGTTGAACTTTGCGCCTACCTTCAAGCTGGTTGAACTTAATGCTTCTCTCCAAAACCCCGACAGATTTTGACCGTTGAGAGAAGTAGCCTTGTATTGGATCATATAATGCAGTGTGTATGAAATCTCGAACCTGTTTCAGATTAACCAACCATTTAGTCTCACATTCTAGAAATCGCCAAATGAGAATGAAATCTGATAAACATCAAGACTCGGATCTGGAGAGAACTATGAGACTGTAAACACAAAACGGAGACAGAAATTCTTAACAAGGATTCAAAACAGCTAACTCAGAGCAGAAAAATTTCTTTGAAATACGAAAAGTTTTGCCTTTTGCATTGCTTAAGGTTGATCGATTTGTCATTAATATTACTTATCAAGTAGGTAAATCTGAACCATCGAAAAACTCTGAGAGATTGAGAAGAAACTCACGAGAACTGGTTCATCCCCTATGAGCTTCTGAGTAGAGAAGAAAGCTCGAAGCGATCCAAGACATGGCAGCTCGAATTGATCAACATTTCGTGGAATCTTCCGACAAGGGATATATCGAACGAAAGCCATTTCTATGGATTCTCTCTCTATCTCTACGATGGCTCGATCGACATTCGAGAATCGAGATACAGAAGGAACTCACCGGTTCAGGAGGTTTCATAGAGGTTTAGGGTTTAGATCCGGTTTAATTCGACCGTTCTATATTCATAATCCTTGGTTCTCTTCTTATTATACCAAGTTCGGTTTGTTTAAAATTTAAGCTTTTTTAAAAAAGATTTATCATTTTGTACTGTTAGAACTTTATTATTGATAAATTAAAAACTTTACTTAAATCACATAAACTATTATTATTTACTAAAATAATTCAAATTTTGTTACAACTCCAAAACCCAAAAAAAATAAAAGTTTTTTTTTTTGAAAAATATAAAAACTAAAACTTAAGGATCAAATTTAATCAAATATTATTTTTGAAAAATCGAAAAATTTAGTTTAAAATAAGAAAATCAAAAGTGCAATAACATTTTTTAAACCAAATAAAACCATCTTATGTAAGCATAGATGTGTATAAGATTGCCATGGCAGAGGTGTTGTGTTCCTCGAAGCATCTCTGACAGTATACATCCTCACGTGCCTTGTCTACATGATTTTGCATCATATCCATTTGTGAACCCTAATAACGTTCGCATTAATCCCCACTTGGCTAATGCTAGACCTCAACTTCAGGTAAAATCCAATTATGCATGGTGTTCAAAAATAGTAACCTATTTGAGATTCATCATCAACATGTGGTTCAGCTCTGTTTGCTTTACGTACTTGTTTTTTATATTACAAGAAACTAAAATTTCGGAATGGAATTTTTATGTCTGGTATAGAAATCTGAAATGGGTCTATCAAAGTTCGAACACATCATCCATGTTTCTTGATTTTCCCATAGGTGGTGGATTTGGTGAATAGATTTGACTCAGAGCTATAGAAACTAATCTATTTATCAAAATGCCGTGTTTAGATACGCACTATTGGAATTTCACTGGTCTCATAGGCGCATTTCTGAATCTCTCCATAGCTTATTTGCTTCTATGTACATCTCTTTGTATACATCTCCTGTTGAGATTTCTAGGGTTTCTAGGTTTACCTCTTCCAAAATTTCACAATGGACGTTTCGGTGTATCAAACACTATGAGGAAATGCCTCCATGAAGACCTTCTGGTGGATCGTGCATCAGACAGAATCTCAGCCGTAGATCGATCGATAAAAAGCAAAATCCCTTTTGGTTCGATTACTAGTGACGATGATTCGAACCGGTTTGTTGAGTTAAAGCTGGTGAGAAAGAACAGTGGTGATATAAGCAATGCTAGAGTTAAAGATGAAACAGAGGATTTGTCAAGAGACGAACCAAATGTGATTAACAATAAGGAACTTGGTAGATTTGATCTTATGACCGTTCAGGGCATGAAAGGCAAACGTTTTGTTACAAGAAGATCAAGAAACGGTCTTAAAAACCATAGGAGATCAGGTCGTGTAAACTGTGCAAGTCTCAGATCTATTTCTTCATCAGAAGCCTTTGATGAGACCGCAAAAACCAATTTGATGCAGCCTTATGATGAGACATGTTCCAATGATGACCAAAAAGGTTTTCTTTCTTACCTTAACTTGTCTTCTTTATGGATTGAGATTTTGCTTCTACATTCGAATAATCAATGTTAGGCCTTGCTCTTCTTGGATGTATTGCAGATTGTGGTAAGGCAGGAGAGGGGACTAATCTATCTCATTGGCCGGAATTTGAGAAAACCGTATCAGTTAATCAACAGGTAAACTCCAATTCATCAGCAGAACAATCTTTTGTGAGAAATGTAGAGAAAAGATCTGTTAGGGATTTAGAAGAATTATTGAAAGAAGAGAGAGCGGCTCGAGCAACGGTTTGTGTCGAGCTTGACAAAGAGAGAAGCGCTGCAGCATCAGCAGCGGATGAAGCGATGGCGATGATACATAGGCTGCAAGATGAGAAGGCGGCAATTGAAATGGAAGCGAGGCAGTTCCAGAGACTGGTTGAAGAGAGATCGACTTTTGATGCTGAAGAGATGGTCATACTCAAAGACATTTTGATACGGCGTGAGAGAGAAAAACATTTCTTGGAGAAAGAAGTTGAAGCTTATAGACAACTACTCGAAGAAACAGAGGAATTGGAATGTTCTTTAATAAAAGAGAAGAATGTTCCAGAACCGGAACACAAACAAAACAAAGACTGTCAAGAGAGAAGAGCTTTGCTCGTTCAGGAACTTGATGGAACGGTTCTCGATATGCCTTATAGAGAAGAAGGAAACAGAGATAAAAACAGAGATCTGTATAAATCAGATTCAGAAGTCGCGTACTCACGTGTGCGTGATGTTTATATGGTGAAGGACGAAACAGAGAACATTAGTAAGAAGAAGAATCTAGAAGAATCCTCTGTTGGCAAACCTAAAGAATCGTTGGATGAAAACAGTATCATTGTCTCGGGGATTGCTCGAAAGCTACCTCCCTTATGTCGTCCACGCAAGAAGTCGCTGAGCTCTTCGGGTTCAAGGAGAAAATCGATGTCTGCGGTTGATTATGAGAGGTTAAAGATTGAAAATGAAGTGGAATTGTTAAGAGAAAGATTAAAGGCTGTTCAAGAGGAAAGAGAGGAGCTTACGAGACGAGCATCTTTGCCTCCTTTACCATCAAAGGTTTAAAACAAGTTTCCAAAACTCTATGCTGAAAAAAATCATATTACGTAAATAGCTTTCACTGACACTTTTTTTATATTGCCGTGTTCTTCAGGTTAGGGCTACGTCAGAGAAGCGAAGTTGGACAAGATCTTGTTCCATGGATCTTCACTCTTCTTGAAGGCTGAAGCCTTTTAAATTTTATGTACTTAGACACATACATGTTTGTATGTATAGTATACAGGATTCGATTATCAGTTACGTGTTTACAGATTTTGAGCCATCTCTATGGAGAAATCTTGGATCGCAAGTCACCCTTTGGGAATGTATTTTTCTATCGTCGATCATACATACTTGCTTTTTGTTCGTTTGTATCGACAATAATTATTCGACATAGTGATTCAAATATATATTACTGCAATAAAAGTTGAAGATAACTTATTTACATGTCCTCTTATCAAATCTAAGATACATTGAAAAAGTCATGCAACAACATCCATATATAACGATTGGAAGATATTTTTGTGTTGTTGATGAAAATAGATTATATATAATGTTCATTTTAGTGTAATATCACTTTGTCTAACAATAATTTAACCTCTCTTTTTTTTTAAACGAAGCTTTTCAACTGACTGATATAAAATATAACCGTTATTGTAGTATATCAGTTGTTCAATGGATTAAATTTTGTTCTAAATGTATGTAAGCGGTGATAATGTATGTAAAAATGTATTTTACAGATTGTTGAGAATTGAAATCTTCTTCTAGGATTTGAATGATTGAATCATTCTTATGTATATGATGATATTCTCCAATACTAATTAGTTTATAAGATACAGATAAAAAATAATGTGGAGAAAATCATAAAATATCATGTCGTTTCGCTTTATTGTTAAGTATATAACCTTTTATTTCCGATTTGGTGTTTTCTTATTTTTAACCTCTATAAACGATATGGTTGAATTTGCTAAACTAGTAAAAAATATCACGAAATATGTGCCAAGTCAAACTTTTAATGTCTAAAATAAGTATTCGTTGTATCATAAACTAATTGATATCATCATATATTAAATTCCCTCTTTTTGAAATTATACTGTTACACATGTTCTTGGTAAAAGATATCCAGCGTATAATATTGTTTCTTTCCATATATTGAAAAATGAAAATCACATGAACGTGTATTTTCAGTATATAGTGAAAAAAAGGAAAGAAAATGCCACTCGTATCCTAATCCACTCCCTCACTCCTTTTTTTTTCTCATTTACATTTTAAAGATTATATACACATATATATATATTTATAATAAATACTTTTATTTTTACAACTTTCTGTTGATATTACGAATTGTTTATTTTTATAATTACTATAAATCTTACAACTTTTAATTTTTATGTAAATTTATTTATTTATTTTTAACTTAGGTTTTTAGATTTTCTGATCCACTCATAGAAAAAGTTAAAAGTCCCTTCGAGGACATCCGATAAAAAGAAAAAGCTAAAAACGAATATAATAAAATAAATAAAAAACTATCATCATATTTTATATAAAAATACAAAAACATAAAATATTTTTAAAAATATGAAAATATATAATATTATAAAGTATTGTATAAGTTTTCTTGTATGTTTCTTAATTTATTCGATAAAACCGTTAATTCAATTTATAGTTTTTAGTTGTCCGGTCCACTCGTAAATAACGGTTACAACCGAATACGACAAAATAAATATAAAATTATTGTATAAAAATAGAAAAAAATTTGTTTCAATCACATTAAACTATATTTATCAAAAAAATAATAGAATACATAAATCAATTTCAAAATATTTATAATCTGTGGTCAATCTTCAAGATCTATATTTGTATTAAAATAGAAAATTGTTTTCTTCCTTTAAATTGATATAATTTTTCTCTCTTTCTTATCTTCCTCATATTTTTGCATTATTTCTTATATAGCTCAATTCTCTCTCACCCTTTGAAAAAAATATATTAAAATTTGACCTATTTTATAGCCACCCCATCTGTTATTTATAATCTTTCATCTGGGATCCTCATTTACACAATTCATTCATTCATACACATACGCATCATTCATCAACGTACGCGTCCCTCCCATTATATTCTCTTATATGCACTCTTTCATCACCATCAAAGAGAAACCAAAGCTTTCATTTTTATGAATATTCAAGGGTGAATAGTTAGCAAAGGTGACAACTTTCTTTCATTTTCTTTTAATCTTCTCATATTATTTCATCATCACTTCTTTTTCGTCGTCTGGGCTTTTGCTGCTTCTTGTTTGTTGCTTCGCGGGAAACCCCAAAAATGGTTTCTCTGTTGTATCGTCTATCGAGAATCTATTCGTTGTTTGGTAACAGAGAATTAATGGCTTCTTTGAAGAAAGTTGTTGTTGGGCCTTGAATTTCTCAATAGATGCCTGTAATGTATTTGTTAATATGCCTCCTCGAGGGGTTTTCTTGGTTTATGTTCCTTCGAATCTCAGGCTAATATACGTTGCCGGCGCAAAAATTCCCTCTTTTTTGTCAGAGCGATAGCGAGAGAGAGAGATTGGTTGAAAAAGATGTGTCTTTGTTATGATTCCTTAAAGTATGGTTGCTTTTGTAGCACAAGTCCTTTTACATTTAATGGCAATCTGTCGTATTCAGTTTTTTGTTCTGCATAGAAGAAACAGAGGGAAGAGAAGAATTCATGGAGGGGCTTTTATAGCTTTTTCCTTGAAGCCTTTCTTGGACTTTGCAATCTCTTATTTTCTTGTTTAAGTTTTTCGTCATTTGATTCTTTGTGGATAATATTTATAAATTGAACTCCTGTGTATGTATCTTTGAGTTTCTTTGATGGAAGACGGTTAATTACACTCTGATCTGATGTGTGGAGCCTTAAAGTCTCTGACTTTTGTTTCATTAATAAGCCGGATAGATAGTAAATGCTGAAGAAGGTTTAGTGGTTGTTAAAGAGCGTAAATGATCTTAAAGTGCTTACCTTTTTGTTTTCTTTTTTGTCTTTTGGCTGTGTTAGGAATGGCATCAAGCTCTTGTCTCAAGCAAGGGTCAGTGCCAATGAACAATGTTTGTGTTACCCCTGAAGCAACGTATGAGGCTGTGGTTGCAGACCCTAGGCTTTTCATGACTTCCTTGGAAAGGCTGCACTCTCTCTTGGGTACTAAATTCATGTAAGCTTCTTTCTTCCCTTATCATATCTTACTTAGTAGAGTAAGTTCAGTTGTTATCTGCTCTGACAGAAATTTGTGTTCAGAAAGTCTCTATCTTTGAGATTTAAGCTCTTATGTTGACGATGAATCATGCTTTGTTTTTCACCTACAAAAATTTTACCAGTTACAATGCATGAGATTCTCTGTCTATATTATGGATTCCTCTTCTGTGTGTATAGTCTGACTAAAAGTAATGTTCTTTTTTGTGTAACGCATTGTTCCTTTTGCTTCTTGGGGGTAATGTATTGTAACTTTTACATATTGGATATGGATGCAATACTTTATAGCTTATAGCTTTAACCATTCTACATATTACATTGGTGATTGTAGGGTTCCGATCATAGGAGGAAGAGATTTGGACTTGCACAAGCTTTTCGTTGAGGTAACCTCACGTGGCGGAATCAATAAGGTATGTGAATGCCCTCTCAGGCTCTCAATGATAAATTAATTCCATTCTATATGTATTGTCTGTTTTCTATGTCTCATATAGTTGGTTTTGTTCTAAAATCTTGAAATCTACATTGACATTTTTCCTTGGATCATTTTCCTTCTTTGAATTGCAGATACTTAATGAAAGGAGATGGAAAGAAGTAACTGCTACATTTGTCTTTCCTCCAACTGCAACAAACGCATCATATGTTCTGCGCAAATACTACTTCTCGCTGCTGAACAATTATGAGCAAATCTATTTCTTCAGATCTAATGGTCAGATTCCTCCAGGTTTGTTCATAAAAACCTCTTTAACTATTTTACCAAATTTTCAAATATTTTTCAGTTTCTTCTCTGTTTTGTAACACACATATCTTCTGTAGACTCTATGCAGAGTCCATCTGCTAGACCATGCTTTATTCAGGGAGCCATTAGACCTTCACAAGAACTTCAAGCTCTAACCTTTACCCCACAGCCCAAGATCAATACTGCAGAATTCCTCGGAGGTCTCAACTTTTTTCTCTCTTTGCTTCTATAAATGTTCCAACTGAGAAACTGTGACTTATAAATCTGAGTAAAATCCTTTTTCCTTTTGATGTTATTGTTTCAGGATCACTTGCTGGATCAAATGTGGTTGGAGTGATCGATGGAAAATTCGAAAGTGGTTACCTTGTAACTGTAACAATTGGATCAGAGCAGCTTAAAGGAGTTCTGTATCAGCTTCTTCCTCAGAACACAGTTTCTTATCAAACTCCGCAACAGAGTCATGGTGTCCTCCCGAACACTCTGAACATTTCTGCCAATCCTCAGGGGGTTGCAGGAGGAGTAACAAAACGCCGTAGGAGAAGAAAGAAATCAGAGATCAAAAGACGTGATCCTGATCATCCAAAACCCAACAGAAGTGGTTATAACTTCTTTTTCGCAGAGCAGCACGCGAGACTTAAACCGCTTCATCCTGGTAAGGATAGGGATATCAGCAGGATGATTGGTGAGCTATGGAACAAGCTGAATGAAGACGAAAAATTGGTATTTCACACACTGATCTTTGAATTCTTATCAAACTCTGTTACGTATATCGAGTTTTTGTCTCATGATCTGTTTGATTTTCTTTTATTTCTAGATTTACCAAGGGAAGGCAATGGAGGACAAAGAGCGATACAGAACTGAAATGGAAGATTACAGAGAGAAAAAAAAGAATGGACAGCTCATAAGCAACGCTGTTCCGCTGCAACAGAGACTTCCGGAGCAAAACGTAGACATGGCTGAAGCTGACCTTCCAATTGATGAAGTCGAAGAAGATGACGAAGAAGGTGATTCAAGCGGATCCTCAGGCGAAAGCGAGCCACATGATGATCAGAGCATAGAAACTGATCCTGAATTGGAAGAGCCATCTCTGAATCCCTCAGGTCCAAACCTAAACCCTAATCCGACTGAGATAGTGGTGGCTCCTAAGGAGAAAAACGGCGATGTTGTGATGGAAACATCTCCATTGAAGAAAGCCGATGAGCCAACTGTGGCGGTGACTGCTGAGCAGAACTGAAGATTCTTCTCTTGTTTCTTACTCCCCGTTGCCAGTTTCGTGTTCCATAGGTAAATGTTAGAGAGAGGAAAGGGCTTCAGATACCTTGCTTCTGGCCCAAGATTATGTCTTTTTGGTTTTTTTTTTGGTTTTTTTGGATTTTTCTTCGGAAACAAGGCAAGTTTATGGTTATAACATTTTGGCATAAGAGAATTTTTTACTTTCGTTATTAATGGGATATCCTGTAAATTGGTGATTAAAATCTGAAAGGGCCTTATAAACTTGGGCTTGGAAAGCAAATGGGCCGAAGAAGTAATCCCTGTAATATGATTTTGAAAGCGGAGGAGGGAGACTTAAAGACTTTGATTGATTGATTTATAAAAGGAACCCTAAGTTTCCGAACTTTGTCCGTCGCCGTCTGAAAACTCTGTAGCTCTCTCACTTCAGCTTTCCAATTAAAGGGAACAAAGCTTTGATTTTTGCCGCAGTCAGAAGCATTACTTTGCAAGAACAAGTGTGTAAACAAAGATGAGGAGCTCCCAAAACGGCGGCGCAATGGGTGGACGAGCTGCCGGAACCGGCGGAGGAGGACCGTCGGCTCCAGTTGACAAAGAAGTTGACTACGCTCAGTACTTCTGTACTTACTCCTTCCTATACCACCAGAAGGATATGCTCTCCGACCGTGTCCGTATGGATGCTTACTTCAACGCCGTCTTCCAGAACAAACATCACTTTGAGGGCAAGGTATAATAAAGTTCACATCTTTAAGCTTAACAAGTGTTGGAAGACTTTCTATTTGTTTGTAGTCGATGAAAGATTATCTATTGCGAAGTTGTACCCATTGGTCTCTCTGTCTTTCTTGTGGTATTAATAGTTTGAATTGTTGTTTCTGTAATGTGATGAAGACTGTTTTAGACGTGGGCACCGGGAGTGGAATTCTTGCAATTTGGTCAGCTCAAGCTGGTGCCAGGAAGGTTTATGCCGTTGAAGCTACTAAGATGGCTGATCATGCTCGTGCCCTTGTCAAAGCCAATAACCTTGACCATATTGTAGAAGTCATTGAAGGATCTGTCGAGGATATTTCATTGCCTGAGAAAGGTATTATTCACTTTCCCTTTTCTTCTCTTTCACTGCGATTAGAAAAGAGTAGTAATCAGGGTTTAACTTAGTGGCTATTGATTGAGACATTGCAATTTGGTTGAGTTGAACATGTTTCTTTTGATAATTTTTACTCTACTCGACATTGCGCTAATATCTACATATTCAATTTAATGGGCAGTTGATGTAATTATCTCGGAGTGGATGGGATACTTCCTTCTGCGGGAGTCCATGTTTGATTCTGTGATTAGTGCTCGTGACCGATGGTTAAAGCCAACAGGTGTCATGTAAGTGGATTTTCTGTTATTTTATTTCTATTCTTTGTTGTAACATTAAAATTTCATGATGCATGATTGTTACTTATGAGCCTATGGCACTTGAGAGCTTGATGCTGTGTAGCTATACTGTTAATATCTTGATAGCATAATCTTTTCCTCCAGTGCCAGTTATAGAATTTCTTATCAAATTCCATGCATAAATTTTGATATCATGTGGCACATGTTACTAATATTGAAAACAATTGGGTAAAGATTTGGTTGATGTTGGCACTGTGTGTATCTAAGCATTACAAATAACCTTTGTATACAATAGGTACCCTAGTCATGCTCGCATGTGGCTTGCACCCATCAAGTCCAATATAGCAGATCGGAAGAGGAATGATTTCGATGGGGCAATGGCAGACTGGCATAACTTTTCGGATGAGATCAAAAGTTACTATGGGGTTGATATGGGAGTTTTAACAAAACCTTTTGCTGAAGAGCAAGAAAAGTATTACATACAGGTGATTTCAGAACTCTTTTTTTCTGCAATTTAATTTATCTTTAGATAAGTTCCTCAGCTGACAGTTGAACAATTAACAAATTGACTTACAGACCTTTTGCTCTGACATTTCATGGAACTCATAAAATTTTGTCTTTTGTGCACAGACTGCTATGTGGAATGACTTGAATCCACAACAAATCATAGGCACTCCCACAATTGTCAAGGAGATGGATTGTTTGACAGCATCTGTCAGTGAAATCGAGGAAGTCAGATCAAATGTAACGTCAGTTATCAATATGGAGCATACAAGGCTATGTGGTTTTGGTGGATGGTTCGATGTTCAGTTCTCGGTTAGTTCGTACAGATTACTGTGTTGCATCATGTTGAAGAAACTCGTATACTTACTCGTTGCTTGTTTGTTTTTGTAACTAGGGGAGAAAAGAAGACCCCGCACAGCAAGAAATCGAGTTGACCACAGCTCCAAGTGAGCAGCACTGCACGCACTGGGGACAACAGGTATATTACTCCCCAATCTCTGGCCTATGATGGTTAAGGCTTCGATTGTTTCAAACGCTAATTTCCGCGTAATGGTCTGAAACTGGCAGGTTTTCATTATGTCGAATCCTATAAATGTTGAGGAAGGTGATAATCTGAATCTTGGTTTGTTAATGAGCCGGTCCAAGGAAAATCACCGACTAATGGAGATTGAGCTTAACTGTGAAATAAAAGAAGCATCTGGTAACCCCAAAGAATCTTTCAAGAAGACTTACTTCATAGAGTGATTGATTGATTATAGAGAAGCTTTCCTTGGGGCTTGCTGGTTCTTGTATCCCATGTATGAACCCCAAATGTAATGTTTTATTGCTTCTTGCCTTTTTTTTCTATGTAAACGAGATTGTTATACCAATTTTCAATAGATTTTTATATGGGTGATATAATTTATTATTTTTGGTATTTGATTAAACATCCAAAAATTTCTTCGGTATTAATTTTGAAGAGATTTTTTTTCTGTGAAGATTGTTTAACTTTTTTGAACATTTTTCAGTGGTTTAGAATATTTGTTAAAGTCTAAAAAAACATTTTTTTGGTTTAATTAATATCGAACTAAATGTTTAAAGATTTGTTTTGGAGTAATTATTAATATTTACGAACCAAATATTTGGTCGATAGAGTTGTGTTGGGAGAGCCTATGTCACTAACCCCTTTGTCTGCCCCTCTTTCGGAGCGATTCTTTTCTCATTCTTTCGTCGGACTCTCTGTCTCCTTTTGACGGCGGCACCAACGACAAAGCAAGCAAGCAGTGATAACATCTATCTATCTCTCCGTCTAAACCAATTGATTAGGCTAGATCCCAATTCTTCGAGTATCGATTCTTCTTCAATCCTTTTTATGTGAATATTCTCCTAAAGCAGCAACCTCTTGGGTTCTTCTTCTTCTGGGTAAAATTCTCTGGATTCTGCTTTTGCTTTGATACGATTGTTTTGAGCTACTTGTTTTTTTTGGTTCCTGATTGCGTTAAGGGTCAGGAGGCTTAGTAGAACTAAGATATGAAATCTTAATCTGAGTTATTTCGATGCATAGACTTTGGATTCTGGATCTTTGAGTACTAGTCATTAAAAAGTCGGATAATTTCTCTGTAGGGTACTTCTTAGAATACTGATTTGATTTGATTTTATGGTTAATTCTCAGTTCGTGATAATTCTTAAGACTTTTTTAGTGGTATGTCTTAGAATCATGGAATTGAAATGGGCAGGTTCGATTTTTGAAGGTGGATATTGATTTTGAATCCATATATGCGTTGATGGATGTGGATTAGTTTCTTGTTGTCTTTATCTGTGCATTGGTGATAGTTCCAAAGTTTATCTGTTGGTATACACTTCGTTGCTTTGCTCAGTTGTATTTGATTATGTAGATGCAGTAACAACTTTAGTAACCCACTCTCCTTTTTCTGGCTTTGAATTTTATTATAGTAACTGATGGGGAAGAAAGCGAAGAAGAAGGCCCGAGCTCCAACAAAGGAGATTCAGACCATGGAAATTTCCAAGAAGGTCTCAGAAGAGCCGCCTAGTCAAGCCGGGGAAATTGCTGAGGGTGACGTTAAAGCAGTTAAGGAGACACAAGCTTGTGTGCATTTCGATAAGGCTCTTAATTTGGAGAAGGTGTTGGATAAGATTAAGTCATCCCGGCAGATTAAGTGTGCAGAATGCAATGAAGGAGTGTATGGAAAGAGAGGAACTAAAGCAAAGGGCAGTAAAGGGAAGAAGGATTTTTCTTCTTCTGATCCAAAATCTAATAACAAAGCCATTTGGCTATGTTTGGAATGTGGCTGTTATGTTTGTGGAGGTGTTGGTTTACCAAATGGACCTCAGAGCCATGTTTTGCGACACAGCAGAGTGACACGTCACCGATTGGTGATTCAATGGGAAAATCCTCAGTTAAGATGGTGTTTCCCGTGCCAGTTGCTTCTCCCTGTTGAAAAAGAAGATAATGGCGAGAAGAAAGATGTACTGTCAGAGGTTGTTAAATTGATTAAAGGACGATCTTTGAACAATTTAGCTTCATCCGATATCGAAGATCAGTGCTCAGGAAGTGGCAGTATCACTAGTGATATCAAACTAGAAGGTGCTGTGACCAGTGATATAGAAGCAAGAGATGGTTATGTTGTGCGAGGTTTAGTTAACCTTGGGAACACATGTTTCTTTAATTCGATAATGCAGAATCTTCTTTCTTTGGATCGGTTACGCGATCACTTCTTGAAAGAGAATGGGTCTGGGGTCGGTGGGCCTCTTGCGTCTTCCCTGAGGAAATTATTCACTGAAACGAAACCAGAGGCAGGCTTGAAGAGTGTGATAAATCCTAGAGCCTTTTTTGGGTCTTTCTGTTCTAAGGCACCCCAGTTCCGGGGATATGACCAGCATGATAGCCACGAGTTGCTACGCTGTTTGCTAGATTCGTTGAGCACCGAAGAATCGGCCTTGAGAAAGAAGCGTGGTGTTTCTGATAATGATGAGAAATCTACTACTCTCATAGAATCTGTATTTGGAGGCGAAACGTCGAGCATTGTTAGTTGTATGGAGTGCGGGCATTCCTCAAAAGTCTATGAACCATTTTTGGATCTCTCCTTACCCGTACCATTCAAGAAAAGCCCTCCTAAAAAACCACAACCTGTTTCTCGAGCAAAAAAAGCTAAGCTTCCACCTAAGAGAGTCCCAAAGAATGTGTCAAAAGTAAGTAAGGTTTCAAAAGTTCTCCCAGGTATGGTTCTTTCGGAACTGAACTCTTCCGGAAAATCTATGGCTGTCACAGCTGATTCGGATACATCCTGTTCCAGTTTAGCACCCCTTGATAATGGTCCGGTTTTAGAAACTCCTTCAGTTCTAACCCTTGACAATAATCAGGCCTCAGAAAGTGCATCACAAAGTGATACTGGTTTCGATGGCTCCTGGTTGGATTTTATCGGACCAGAAACCTCTGGAGATGAGACGAATTTGGATATGCAAGAAGATGGTATTGATAATGTCATTACAGCTGAGGTTAATCAAATTGTTCCCAGTCCAAATATTGTGGCGAATAGCTCAGTTTCATCGGGTGATCAGACTTTGGAAGGTAATACAGAGAGGCTGATGCAAGATTATGAAGAAATTGCAAAGGCGGAAGCCAATTTGGATGAAAAAGATGTACAAGCTATGCAGTCTGATGAATGCCCAGCTACAAGTGGTATTTCTGCTGAATTCAGTCAAGCTAGTTGCATTGGTTGTGATCCTGGTATAGGGGAAAGTTCTTCCTCGGTGAATCCTTGGGACGAGGAAGAGCTTCCTTTGGTGGTTGCAGATTCGCAAATTTTGTACATGCCATACAAAGAAATATCCTGTAATGATAAATCAGTTGAAGGTGAGTGTGAAGCTTCATCTTCATTTGTTACTGGTGATCATGAACCACAAAACAGTGATTTTGTTGATTTTGGCGGTTTATTTGATGAGCCTGAGACTACTGAGGGACCTGTTTTTGGACCTCCTTCCAAGGCTGAAGCCTCGGGAGTTGGTTTTATGGCGTTCAGCAGCGAGTCTGATCCTGAAGAAATCGATGATTCGGATTTACCGGTGTCTGTAGAGAGGTGTTTGGGTCATTTCACAAAACATGAGATACTGTCAGATGACAATGCTTGGAACTGCGAGAACTGTTCAAAGAACCTGAAACTCCAACGGTTGAGAGAAAAGCGAAAATCCAATGAAGATGAATCGAGATCAAGCAACACCAGCAACGGATGGGTGAAAGAAAATGAAGATGAAGGTTTTGGAGAAACCGAAATTTTGGCTGTTAAACAAGATCCAAATGATACTAGTTGTGTCAAGGATCATAGCTCTGATGGAAGAAAAGCTGCGAGGATTCACTCAGCTGATGAAAGTGAATCCAAAGGAACTCAAGATGAAGACGAAGATTCTGAGAAGGTGATTACAGTGAAGAGAGATGCAACTAAAAAAGTACTTATAAACAAAGCCCCACCTGTCCTAACCATTCATCTAAAACGATTCAGCCAAGATTTGCGTGGTAGGCTAAGTAAATTAAATGGTCATGTTGCTTTCAAAGAGGTCATCGATCTTCGACAATATATGGACTCAAGGTATCATCATCTCTCATCTTCTTTTATATAACCACATTTTGATCTGTCTTATATCTTAATCTCCATGAAAGCGATTCTTCAATCTTTTGGTTCATTCAGGTGTAGCGGAGAAGACCCGCCCGTTTACAGACTGGCTGGATTGGTGGAGCATTCAGGGACGATGAGAGGAGGTCATTATGTGGCGTATGTTAGAGGAGGTCAGCGGGTTAAAGAGACTGATTCCTCCTCCACTGCGTGGTATAACGTAAGCGATGCATATGTTCGTCAGGTTTCATTGGAAAAGGTTCTGCATTCTGAAGCGTATATCTTGTTCTATGAACGGATCTTCTCACAAGAATGAGAAATTATTTTGTTTCCATTACGAAAGGAAAGAAGAAAACCAGTTTTGATCTTCTTCCTTACAATAGCTTTTGCTGGGAAAGTTTTTGACGATCACATTAGATCAAATACCATTAATTTTGTTTTTTCTTATTATATTTTGGAGTCATGAAATTTCATTATATGTATCATCAGAAACATTTCTGAAAGTATTTGAGCCTCTCCAATGAGTTACATTCTTTTATACAGAAAAAGAGTTGGTTCTAGATTCGCAGAATTTGAAGCTTCTTGCAATGGAGAGATATCGACAGAGTACCGGGCGGGTATTTGTTTTTAAAGCGGGTCGAAACAATATGGATCGTCCGATTCAAACTGGTGTGATCTTAACGGAAGCTCCGTTTACCAAACCGTTACTTACGTGCCTAATCTAAACCGATTAAATCAATTTATATCAATGTCAGAACCGGAAACAACTGAACCGGTACTGAAAACGATTGAACCGACCCTATGTCTTCCTTCCTCTCTACCCAAGCAACGAACGGACTTCCCCATTAAAGGGAAAGAAAGACAATCGAGTCTCGAGTCTGTGAAACCAAGTCTCGCGAGTGGGAGATTGTAGCCATGGCAGGAGTATCGCTCAAGTGTGGCGATTGTGGGACGCTGCTGAAGTCCGTGGAGGAGGCTCAGGAGCACGCTGAGCTCACCTCTCACTCCAATTTCGCCGAGTCCACTGAGGCCGTGCTCAATCTCGTTTGTACTACTTGCACCAAGCCTTGTCGCTCAAAAATCGTACGGATCTTCGATTTTCATCGCTCTCTTTCGTTTTAATTCTTGATGAGTTTGAGTAGGGTAGGGGTTGGTGGTGGTTAGAAGTTACAAGCAGATCTCCTTGGCTTTTCTTTCTCAGGAATCGAGTTTTATTCATGCAATTTCGATGTTTCATTCTTTAAACTGTTTGACTCTGCGATCTCGATTTGATGCGACTTTTGAAACCTTTTTCTGGCTCTGTGGTTTCGAGTTGATAGGTTTTGACTTGAGTTTTGAATGAAAGCGAGTCTATTTCATGTGTTCGCCGCTGATTGGTGTTAATTAGAGCGTGAAGTTAAAAGCTTTACTCCGCATAGCCCTAATCTTGGTTTTTCAGATCTCAATCCTTTTGGGCTTGCTGGCTGCTTCATTCGTTTTTGTTTGTTTTTCTGGTTGAATTGAGTTCATTTCTTTGATTGCTTGTGTACTTTGGTTTCTGCAATTTGGTAAGAGTTTCATGACTACTTTACTGAGGTGCCTTAAGATCAGTGAACTGTTTTCTACTATGATCATAGACTAGAATTAAACTATGCTCTAGTATTTTGATTATTTCTGATTCCTTGTCTCATTCTTATATAATGTGAAGGAAAGCGATTTGCACACGAAAAGAACAGGGCATACTGAGTTTGTAGATAAGACATTGGAGACAATCAAACCCATCAGCTTGGAAGCTCCTAAGGTTGCCATGGAGATTGATGATAATGCTAGTGGTAGTGGAGAGGCTGCAGAAGGTACATTGCCATGTTAATGTATATGTATTGCATGAGTTTCTGAATGTGACTTTAACGCTATTTCTTATGGTCACTCTGCAGAGATGGTTGTTCCAGACGTTGACAATAACATTCTCGAGGAACTTGAAGCGATGGGCTTCCCTAAAGCTCGTGCTACCCGAGCACTCCATTACTCTGGTATAAATCTAACTTTTGGTTGTGGGCTCCTATTATAATCTTTGGTTCACGTAGTTTTCATATCTCCTCTAAGAATTATCTGAAGTGTAACATGGTCATATGCATAACAGCTCCAAAATTTATGGCCACTGATCACAATAGGGAATCAGGGAGTAGCTTATTGATTAATTGTTATGCTTTGTGAATAGCGTGTAAAGCTTGATTGTGGGCAACTGAGCTCTTGTTCACGTCTCTCCTTTTTGAACTCCGGATTGATATATAAAACTGTCATCTATCTCATTGTGTGCAATTAGATCTTCTTCTCCTTTTCTCGTTATCTCTTTTTTTTTTGTTCAGATGTCATCTGAATCTCGAAATTCTTTTACACACTTTGAAATTCATTCCTTCAGGTAATGCCAGTCTTGAGGCTGCAGTTAATTGGGTGGTGGAGCATGAGAATGATCCTGACGTAGATGAAATGCCAAAGGTGGGTGTTTTGTCAATTATTACTTTTCAGCAGAATGTCTGTTCTGGACCGTTTTGTTTCTTGATAATTGCATTCCAAATCTCGGTTTTTAGTTCTTATCTCAAAGTGGTTTTTTGCTTGATGCGACAATTTGGAGGTCAAAATTTTCTGTATATATCACCTTCAACAATCTTATATCTTGTTATATGACATGTATGTGGTCTTAAAATTACTCCATTGTTTCCTTACTGTTATTTCTATGTTATTGACTGTTTGCCTAGGTGCCTTCCAACTCCAATGTTGGGCCTGCCAAACCTGCTCTTACGCCAGAAGAAGTGAAGCTAAAAGCACAAGAATTAAGGTCGATGAGTATTCTGTTTTACTGTCCCTATTTGTTTTCTTTTATAGCGTGCCCAATGGCATATCGACACTACACTTTTATCATGCATAACCTAGACCATGAAAATGTCTACACTTCAATTTATATTCGTTGATCCATGTCTCAGGGAACGTGCACGGAAGAAGAAAGAAGAGGAAGAAAAACGGATGGAACGTGAAAGAGAGAAGGTTTTCTGTCTCTGATCCTTTTTTTAAATGTGTTACTGTTATCTTAAATAACTTAATTATGTGCTTGAAACATATTGTGTCATTGCTGAAACTGTAAGCATTACTTTGTTATCATCTTTTAACACGTTAGTATTTGGTTCAGGAGCGAATTAGGATTGGCAAGGAACTCTTAGAAGCAAAGCGGATGGAAGAAGTAAACGAAAGAAAACGGTTAGTCTTTTCTGGTTATAATGTCAGGCTTATCAGCTGTATTCTTATTTTTGTTTTTCTTAATCGACTACTTATTGGTTGTGTGTTTCAGTCTTATGTTTTTGCGTAAAGCTGAGAAAGAAGAAGAAAAACGGGCTAGGGAAAAGATCCGTCAAAAGCTTGAAGAAGACAAGGTATCTTCAATGCAGTAGATTTACGTACGTTATGCATTACATTTATATTTCTCAACAAAAAAACCTTGAAGACTCATACATTTTAACAGGCTGAAAGAAGGCGAAAACTCGGATTGCCTCCGGAAGATCCTGCAACTGCAGCTGCAAAACCCTCAGTGCCAGTTGTGGAGGAGAAGAAGGTAAACAAAAAAGTATCAAAAGCTAGTTATATTTTATCATCTCTTGTTATATGCTTTTTCTTATAGAGACATCTTTTTTTTTTGGCAGGTTACATTGCCAATTAGACCGGCCACAAAGACTGAACAAATGAGAGAATGCTTGAGGTCCCTTAAGCAAGCCCACAAGGTAAATACATTTAACATTTGTCAACCCACACATTCTAAGCAACAATGAGCCGAACATTAATCTTTTGGAAATCGGGGAAAAAGGGTTCAAGGAGGATCAAGTAAAGTTTGAGTATAACAGTAATTTTGCTTGTTTGTTCAGGAGGATGATGCTAAAGTGAAGAGAGCGTTCCAGACTCTGCTGACTTACATGGGAAATGTCGCTAAGAATCCAGATGAGGAAAAATTCCGGAAAATTAGACTCACCAACCAAACATTTCAGGTAAACAATCGGGCATAAAAATACGCATCTAGATCTACTTGAAGGATCTACACTGATGATGATGATGATGATGATGGGTCCAGTTTCTTACTTGTCATGGTTTTTGGGATGAAAATGTAAACAGGAAAGGGTTGGTTCGCTAAGAGGGGGCATAGAGTTCATGGAGCTATGTGGATTTGAGAAAATTGAAGGAGGAGAGTTCTTGTTCTTACCTAGAGACAAGATCGATTCAGCCATCATAAACTCAGCTGGAACAGAACTCAACTCCGCCATCAACAACCCTTTCTTTGGAGTTCTTTAAATCCATGCCTCTTCTTATGAAACTAAAAAAAAATTCGGATATCTCTATGAATAATACTGGCTAGTGACATTCTTTTTGTTTTGCTTAAATAAGTGGAAAATTTGGAGAGCAGAACTAAAAGCTTCCATTACTGTTTAATCCGTCTTGTTGTTTGCATTGTAACTTTTAAGGTAAAAAAAATGACATTTCCATACTGCTTTCGTCTGAACCGGTTCGCCAATTAACCGGTTTGATATATTTAGAGCAATACGGTTTAATCCGGTTAAGATAAGTAGCCACTAGCCAAATATATAAGAGTCTTTTGCACCGCGAGATCTGATGACTGATGAGCGTTTTGACTGAGGTACGATGAAATCGCTTTCTGTTATTTTTAAACCGAAATCTTCTCCCGCTAAAATCTATTTTCCGGCCGATCGTCAAGCCTCACCGGACGAGTCTCACTTCATATCTCTGATTCACGCCTGTAAAGACACCGCAAGTCTCCGCCATGTTCACGCCCAGATCCTCCGTCGCGGCGTCCTCAGTAGCCGCGTCGCTGCTCAGCTCGTATCTTGCTCTTCGCTTCTCAAGTCCCCGGATTATAGCCTCTCGATTTTCAGAAATTCTGAAGAGAGGAATCCTTTTGTTTTAAATGCTTTGATCCGTGGTTTGACGGAGAATGCTCGTTTCGAGTCTTCGGTTCGTCATTTCATTCTCATGTTAAGGCTTGGTGTGAAACCCGATCGGCTAACTTTTCCGTTTGTACTCAAGTCTAATTCTAAATTAGGTTTTAGATGGTTGGGTAGGGCTCTTCATGCCGCGACTTTGAAGAATTTCGTTGACTGTGACTCCTTCGTCAGGTTATCATTGGTTGATATGTACGCCAAAACCGGACAATTAAAACATGCCTTCCAAGTGTTCGAAGAAAGTCCTGATAGAATCAAAAAGGAGAGTATTTTGATATGGAATGTTTTGATTAATGGGTATTGTCGAGCCAAGGATATGCATATGGCTACAACACTTTTTCGATCCATGCCTGAGAGAAATTCAGGATCTTGGAGTACTTTGATCAAGGGTTATGTTGATAGCGGCGAGTTGAACAGAGCAAAGCAGCTTTTTGAATTAATGCCAGAGAAAAATGTGGTGTCTTGGACAACATTAATTAATGGGTTTTCTCAAACTGGCGACTATGAAACTGCGATTTCTACCTATTTCGAGATGCTAGAGAAGGGCTTAAAGCCTAATGAATACACAATTGCTGCTGTGCTCTCTGCATGTTCAAAATCTGGTGCTCTTGGATCAGGAATAAGAATTCATGGTTATATTTTGGACAATGGGATTAAGTTGGATAGAGCCATAGGGACAGCTCTCGTAGACATGTATGCAAAATGTGGGGAACTTGACTGTGCGGCTACTGTGTTCAGTAATATGAACCATAAGGATATTCTTTCTTGGACTGCTATGATACAAGGTTGGGCGGTTCATGGACGCTTTCATCAGGCTATCCAATGTTTTAGACAAATGATGTATTCCGGTAAAAGATTTTGTCCAGTCTAAGAATTTAGCTTATTCTCATTTTTTTTTAATTATTATTCATCGAGTTTAGTTCTTTAAGTTGTGGTGTGCATGCAGGAGAGAAGCCAGATGAGGTTGTGTTTCTCGCGGTTCTAACTGCATGCTTGAACTCAAGCGAAGTTGACCTGGGACTTAATTTCTTTGATAGCATGAGGCTTGACTATGCAATTGAACCCACGCTGAAACATTATGTGTTAGTCGTTGATCTGCTAGGTAGAGCAGGGAAGTTGAACGAAGCACATGAGCTTGTAGAAAATATGCCGATAAATCCTGATCTTACAACATGGGCTGCACTCTATCGTGCTTGCAAAGCGCACAAGGGTTATAGAAGGGCTGAAAGTGTGTCACAAAATCTTTTGGAGCTTGATCCAGAGCTTTGTGGTAGTTACATTTTCTTAGACAAAACACATGCGTCTAAAGGGAACATTCAAGATGTAGAGAAAAGAAGATTATCATTGCAGAAGAGAATCAAAGAAAGATCATTGGGATGGAGTTATATCGAATTGGACGGTCAACTGAACAAATTTTCAGCTGGTGATTATTCTCATAAGCTAACACAGGAGATTGGTTTGAAGCTTGATGAGATCATATCGCTTGCCATTCAGAAAGGATACAATCCAGGAGCTGATTGGTCAATTCATGACATTGAAGAAGAAGAGAAGGAAAATGTTACGGGAATCCATAGTGAGAAACTGGCTCTTACACTTGGGTTTCTAAGAACTGCTCCTGGGACCACGATAAGGATCATTAAGAACCTTAGAATCTGCGGAGATTGTCATTCTTTAATGAAATATGTTAGTAAGATCAGCCAAAGAGATATTCTACTGAGAGATGCAAGACAGTTTCATCATTTCAAAGATGGAAGATGTTCATGTGGTGATTATTGGTGATATAGTTGATCCCTTCAGGTTAGTCAACAACAATGACTCAAACCAAAAAGGAAAAATGCGATGTTCTGTAACATCCCAGCCTGAGCTGCTTGAAGTTTTTGTTTATTCATGGCGCTTTCCGGTACAAATCTTGTCATGTTCTTGTACACAAGAGTAGGGATTAGGACAAGCTCATGATTTCTGAGACCAGGCCACACACCACAGCTATATCAGGCCGAAGTGATTCGGGTTACCCCACAGGCCTAGAAGTGAAAGAGAAGGGGCTCAAGTGGGTTACTTGTGTTTTTGAGATGGAAAATTCCAATTCTTTTTTATAGAAAATATGAGAAGTTTCGTTTCATAAGCTAAGATTTTCGTAAGATAAGATTATGATTAAGCAAGGAGATGTTAGTATCTGTAGGTGTCATGTGTATTATTGAAGACAACAACGAAACACATGGCAATTGTTTGCGAAGCACAGGTATCACATGAGAACAAATACCAGTCGCCAAGGTAAATTGGGTCCATCACTGTTGCTGATTAATCAATCTTGTGTTTGTATATCACTTTATATATATGGTAATACGATAAAATAAATCATAGTTATTGTTGCTTTCTGTTATACGATTTTAACTCAAATTATTTTGTTGATATCCAAAAATTACCTCAACTCTTTAGATATATGATAATACTAATGTACATAATCCATATATTTATTGTAGTTTCCAAATATATCCCTAATCATAAAAAAAATCTTACAAATGACTATGGATTTAAGTATTTCCAAACAAAACAAACAGGGGAAAATTGAATAAAGAAAAAGAAAGGGATAAATGTGTAAATAGTCGACAATATTGAGGCTATATTTAATATTAATTTCTTCGATTCTTCTCTCTCTTTCTCTCTCTGTGAGAAGAAGCAAAATCACGAACTTCCATTAATCACCGACTCGCAGAACCTTTCTCTCATTAAATCTTGTGGAAACCTCGGAAATTGAATCTGCGTGAGTTTCAATCGCTTGATCGATCCATCAAACCCTAGAGATGGTGAGGAAAAAGGTACCGGAATGGCTTAATAGCACCATGTGGTCTACTCCTCCTCCGCCATCTTCTTACGACGATGGTCTCCTCCGTCATTCCCCCGTCACTAAGATGAAGGAAGAGGCAGAATCGATTTCCGTTGCTCCCAGGCTTAATTCTGCTCCTCCGCCTTCTTCCAACACTTCGGTTCCATCGCCGTCGCATAGACCGAGGAACGGTAACAGTATCTCTGGCGGTAGTGGCGAATATGGACATTCCGTTGGTCCTTCCGCCGAAGACTTTTCCCGCCAGGCTCATGTCTCAGCGGAGGTCAATGCAACCTTCCTTTTTTGCTTCATCAATGCAAATATTCAAATTCTTCCACCAGCGTTTTGTGGTCTAATTGCTCAGTTTCTGAATGTTATTGTTTACTTCTTCTTTATTGGTTTTTTCTATAGTTGTCGAAGAAGGTGATCAATATGAAGGAATTGAGGAGTCTAGCTTTACAAAGTTTGCCGGATTCTCCCGGGATCCGTTCTACTGTCTGGAAGGTATGCATTTCAAGAATCATGATTTTGGTTTGTTTTCACTTTGAAGAATCTATATCGTAGTAATGCAACAATGCATAGAACTGTGTCTGAGAGTCTGATAAACCTTACTTGGTCATTGAAATATGATTCTCTTTGCAGCTTTTGCTTGGTTACTTGCCACCTGAACGTTCACTCTGGTCAACTGAGTTGAAACAAAAGAGATCCCAATACAAGCACTACAAGGATGAGCTTCTGACGAGTCCTGTAAGTGATCCTGGTCTTTTGTTTCTTGCCTTGGAGTTATTGTTAGTCTGTTAGTTTTGCATGCTATGTCTGTCTAAGTTGATTTCAAGTAACCGGATTATCACATAAAAGTTATCAAGTGTGTATTATCCTAGCTGTTTTTGTGAACTTTGTAAGTCCTTTTTCTCATCTAGAAAGTTTCTGTACACAATTATCTTTTCTTGAAATGTGTTTGTACCTCTAAATGATTCTGTGGTAGTTAGTCAGAAATCACATGGAAAATGGTGAGGTCAAAGGGGTTCGACAACTATGACTTGAAGAGTGAAAGCCGATGCATGCTTGCCCGATCCAGAATTACTGACGAGGACCATCCTTTAAGCCTAGGGAAGGCGAGTATCTGGAATACATACTTCCAGGTACTATATCTTACATCCTGGGCAGGTCTTTCATTGTCTTAATCTTTTAGAGAGACCTCAGTGCATTACTTAAGGACAGGATTAAAGGTTATATAGTATTTAATTTGTCCACTAGTTCCATCATCACTCTTTTGTTAATGTAGGATACGGAGACCATAGAACAAATAGACAGAGATGTCAAGCGTACACATCCAGACATACCCTTTTTCTCCGGTGAATCATCGTTTGCGCGTTCTAATCAGGTAACCTTTTTGTGTTCTCATCAGCAAATTTTCACCTATTTTTGATTAATCAAAGCTCAGTGACATTTCGATTTACATGTCTAGGAATCTATGAAGAATATATTACTTGTATTTGCGAAGTTAAACCAAGGCATCAGATATGTTCAAGGGATGAACGAAATTTTAGCACCTATCTTTTATGTATTCCGTAACGACCCTGATGAAGATAGTTCAGTAAGTAGACTCTTTTTGTTTCGGTGATACCCTTTAACCAACTTTCAATGATAACGTACACAGTTTTAAGGTAACAGTGCTAGTCTGGACCCTCAATAATTTCAAGATATGCGTTCCTTTGAAGTAAAAGCTCAAGACTGTTTTACTAAATGATGTGTCACAGAGTTACAAATAAAAAAGAACCCCGTAATCTATTAGTATGAATCTGACCTCTCTGTCTAATTTTCTTAGAAGATTGGTTCGTGTATGATCTTTTTTCTTCAACCTTGTTTTTCTTCTTCTCAGCTTCAATCAATTTCATATTAACTCTTTTCAAAATATGCAGTCCCATGCTGAAGCAGATGCATTCTTTTGCTTTGTTGAATTGTTGAGTGGATTTCGAGACTTCTACTGTCAACAACTCGACAATAGTGTGGTGGGAATCCGATCTGCAATTACGAGGCTCTCACAACTTGTGAGGAAGCATGATGAGGAACTGTGGCGTCATCTAGAGATCACCACGAAAGTAAGACATTGGTTTTTTCTTTCTCTCATGTCTTTTTGTTGTGACAACAACCATATTTGTCATTCTACTACTATAGTCCTAATGATCTGCTTTGTGCGGAAGATAAATTCCAATGATCCCCTCAGCTTACTTTGTATTCTTGTTCTCCTATCCATAACATAATAACAGTGGATTGGATCCTCTGAGATTGAGACTGACATTGTATAGATTCTTTGATTACAGGTAAATCCACAGTTCTATGCATTTAGGTGGATCACTCTCCTCCTAACACAAGAGTTTAGTTTCTTTGACAGTCTTCACATATGGGATGCACTCTTAAGCGACCCTGAAGGTCCGCTGGTAAGATCGTAATATCTTCTCCTTGATGCATACCCGAAATCAAATCGATAGATGCAGAAGTCACATTAGTTTACTGTTCCACTCATTTGCTTGATTAAAGAAGACCCGGTCTGTATCGTATTGTTGCAGGAAAGCTTACTGGGGATATGTTGTGCGATGCTGGTACTGGTGAGGAGGAGGCTAATCGCTGGGGATTTCACGTCGAATATGAAGTTACTTCAACACTATCCAACTACAAACATCAGTCATCTCTTGTATGTAGCCAATAAACTTCGTTCCAAAATGTTAGTATAAATCCTTTTGTTGGTTTTTTCTAGCTTTTGATTAAACCAACTTTTAGTTGCCCCCATTACAATATACAAAGCGTTTTTGTTTTGTTTTTATATTTTACTGTTTAAATGGCAAGACATGTTTGTTTGTTACGTTATCGTTTTGGAGATTTTCTCGGAAATCATGAATGCAAACAAAATGTGGTTGTTACTTGTCCTCCGATTTCAGTCTTAGAAGCCATATGAGGTTCTTGGAGAATCATTCTCCTCCTCCAAAACGTACATATGCCAAAACTCAGAGCCTTGACCACTTGCACTTCCACCCTGTAATGATTTACACAAAAGAGAAGCTTGATATTACCATTTCAGGCAAAAAAAAGTACAAGAATATTTATGACCAATACGGTGGTACCGAAATCATCTCCACTACAGCTGCTGGAGCTCGAAGCTCCGATTTTGGTTCAGTTCTTATCATTTCGGTTTACTGTTGACTTTGGTCTTTAGCAGGTTCAAATCGAATTAAATTTCGGTTAAGTTCCACGCAATTCAAGGGAATTTTGCAGCTTCAAAAATAAGAGAAACGGTCACAAAACGAGCAAAAATTCAAAATTAGAAAATACGCAGCTCACGAGTATCGTGATATTAACAACAACCCAATTACATCATTACACGTGTCGTTATATACAGATGGGTACTTTCGTTTATAAATACACATCAAACGCCTTACTAAAAACCTAGAAATAGAAAAATCAGATCTAGATTCAGTTTTTTTCATCAAAAAAGAGCGTCTTCATAAACGCCCTTCGTCTTCTTCCCTGGAAATCTAGTTTCTTTCTTCCACGAAAATGAGAGAGTGCATTTCGATCCACATTGGTCAGGCTGGTATCCAGGTCGGAAATGCTTGCTGGGAGCTGTACTGTCTTGAACATGGCATTCAGGTTCGTATCTAGATCTGTGCTTCTTCTATATTTTTCGTAATTTTATAATTCAGATCTGAGATAATTTGGCCATGCATTGACCTTGTTCTCCGGATTTCTGATGAATTCGTATATATTTAGTACGTAATTGTTTAGATCTGTGTTTGATTCCGATGTCTTACAATTTTTTTATGTGGTTTATGTAAGATCCGTTTCTCATTTTAGAAATATTTTTGACATACCTGTTTAGATCTGAGTTTGACATAGATTTCTTGTTGGTTGATTCAAGATCTGTTCGTTGAACAAAAAAAATATTCTAGGTTTGTTTAGAAGATGCAAATCGATCTATTTCCCATATACTTAAGCTTCTATATGCTTAGTGCATACTGTATGAGTTTGTATTGATATGTTTTGGATCTGGAATGTTACAGCCTGATGGCCAGATGCCGAGTGACAAGACTGTTGGTGGAGGTGACGATGCTTTCAACACCTTCTTCAGTGAAACCGGTGCAGGTAAGCACGTCCCACGTGCTGTCTTTGTTGATCTTGAGCCAACTGTGATCGACGAGGTCAGGAC
>Ga0041059_1000151_pt1 | contig 43003 bp, 41 predicted proteins | sample AraColnosormetaG_FD_56232 | JGI IMG/M metagenome (GOLD analysis project Ga0041059, IMG submission 56232) | Arabidopsis roots microbial communities from North Carolina, USA - Col MF nosort | ecosystem: Host-associated > Plants > Roots > Unclassified | place: USA: North Carolina | collected...
TCATACTTCGCCGTTTTGTTATGACTCATATATTTTTGACGTAAGTCAGCCGCAACATACCGTAACTCAGCCGGCTGAGTTCATTTAATCCACGTCAGCAAGTTCTGACGTGGCAGTGGCATTCCCTGTAATTATGTTTTTTTCGGTAACGTTTAGTAGGGGCACGCTGGGTAATAAAAAAACTCGAAAATATAACAGTAATTAAAAAAAGTTCTGTCGTGTTCTGGTAATAACACCTAATTTCTTACCCACAGTTAATCTCCCTACGAAGAAAATGATAAAAGTAGTTATTTTGAAAGTTGATTGCTGACTAAATCTTTAATACTGTAGGCGCTGGAAATGAAGAACGGCAAATATTTACTCGATCGCGAGATTTATCTTAAGACTGCTCCATACCGTCCACGACCCAAGTAAATTGATTTTCCTTGTTATGGAGATTTGTTTCTGTAACATTGATTTGTTTCTCTTTAATCTTCTTTTTCTTCTGTTTGTTCTCCAAATCATCAGCTTCTATCAAAAGGCTTTCTTCTCGAAGGTAGTCTTCGTACCTGGAATAACAAAAACCCTTGTCATCTCTTCATGTTTACCAAAAATTTCACCCAATGTGCTCTTGATAACAAAACTCAAAAGGCAATATAGTTAAATCCCTTACCAAAGCTTCTCTGCAAGGTTGTACCTAATTAACAAGAAACAATAGCATTAAACTTGTACAATGACATCAAAACTCTAATAAGCAGTTAGAGAAACAAATCTCAATAACATGGAAAATCAATTTACTTGGGTCGGAGAGGGTATGGAGCTATCTCAGCCACGTCAAGAACAACATAACGATTCCGCAATCTTCTTAGGTTCTTCTTTTCCAGCGGCGCCTAATAGTATAAAAGATTTGATTAGCAATCGTGCTTTCAAATAACTACTTGTAAATTTGACATCATATAAGTATACAAAACTTTTCAAATGGCTACTTATATACTTTTCATCATTAAACTAGTCTCACCTTCTTTGCTTTGTAAGCAGAAGCAAACTCAACAAAGCCACAGCCCACATGCTTACCCCTGTGGTCTACAATAAGTCGAACACTAACAACTTCTCCAACATCTCTGAAGAAATTGATGCTGTAGAAAATGGAGGATAAAATATCAGCCATGAAAAACTTGCTACAGGAACGAAAGAGGAAAGTATAGGGGCTAGTTACATATGTGGCATTTCACTTTTCAAAGGGAGATTGGCAATAAAGAGCGTCTTTTTTCTTACAGCAACTTCCTGAATTTAACAGCCAACTGTGTTAGCACGACTCTAAGGAGGACGAGAAGAGAATTTAAATTAACAATAAGTTGATTCATCCCCATGAAAAGTCATCTTCGGGATTTGTGGCAACAGTTCTGTTCTTTAAACGCTAAGCATTTCTTTTGGAGCCTAGCATGTTTTGAAGAGAATTAAAAAATAAGGTACCTCAAGATAATCGGAATCGGGAGTCTCATCAAGTCCTTCCACTGTCTCATCTTCTTCTATCAGACGGTTTTCTTGTCGAAGGTAGTCTTCGTACCTAGAATAACAAAAACCCTTTACCTAACGTTTTGTGAAATGTGCTCTTAAAAGCAAACTTATGAGGCAAATAGTTAAATCCCTTACCAAACCTTGTGATCTATGCAATACCTAATTAACAAAGATAACCGTGTTAGTCTTCTTGCAAAGAAGCTTTGGTAAGGGATTTAACTATTTGCCTCATAAGTTTGTTATCAAGAGGCACACTGGGTGAAGTTTTTGGTATACATGGAGAGATCAGAAGGGTTTTTGTGTTATTCCAGGTACGAAGACTACCTTGGACAAGACAGCCTTCTGATAGAAAAAGATGATTTGGAGACCTAACCGAATAAGAAATGAAGCTCTATGGTGTTTATAAGACGGAAATCTTCAGGGTATCTTGCGGTAAGAAGATTACCTTCTCTGACGACAGTTGATGGAAGAAGATGAAGCTTTTTTGTGTTTTTAACTTGTGATACAATGCAACTTTTTTTTGTTACTTCGGTTTTCGGAATATGTTTAATAAATTGGTAGAAGCCTAGCGCCTAGAACAATGGATCAGGGCATGGGCATATGTAAATTATTTACCTTTTTATATCATTTTCATAACTTTATAAGAAAATATGTATTGCAAATGATGGAATGCTAAAAAAGTTACACAAATCTTTCAAGTAAGCCCATCTCAAGAGTTGTTGTCCCTCTTAGATTGGTTCTATACTTGTATTGCAAATGATATTTTAAATGACTTCCATATTAGCTAGATGTATGTAGTGAACACCATTTTTGTTCTATACTAGACAACAGAAACAAAATAATTAAGAAAAATAACTGGTAGTTCTGTTTCCCTTTTATTGCTCTAACGTGACGGCTACGCGAGGAATATTCTTGTAATTTTATGCACTTACAGATGGAGCAAGCGCAGTAGCTGGAGAAGCACCACCAGTGGTTGGCCTAATAAAATGATAAAATTATAGTTAACTGATGGAGTGTCTTTCATAATTAGTTCTTAAATGAATTGAGTATTGATGATGAAAACTTACAATCCAGCTAAAACTTTGACAGCATCATAGATAACCCACTGCGCTCCAGTGAGTGTTCCTATCATGAAAATGCGAAGAGGAAGGCCACGGGTTAACATACCCCATAACCCTAGCCTCTTTACTGCCTGTAGCACATGAAAGAATCAAACCAAGTCAGTAGATCATATAAAAAGCTCTGTGTTGTGTATCCACAAGTTTGATGTTGTGGTGAAGAGTATGGAGCTTTTTTACTTACATCAGCAACGGTTGCTCCTTTAGAGTTATTGAGGAAAGACACCAAATTATCTGCAGGATGTGAGATGATGGCGCAGAATATTCCAGCAATGTATCCACCTGCAAAGCTAACTCCGAGCTGAACTGGCTTTGAGCACTCTTCTTTTGGGGTAGGCATCACTTTCTTGTATATGAGCTCCACAGTGTTTTCAAAAGTAGCAAATTTCATCATCGTATCTGCAAAGAAGTCGAATTTTCTTTTAGTAACTGAAATCATCATCTCAATGACTCTACTACATTTTCTTGTGTATAGAGACTTACATGGAATCTGGCGTCCCCAGAGAGGAACAAGTCCTTTGTGTAACCCGCGGAAGCCTTCGGATTTGATGATCTTTGGTAAACCATCAGATAAACCGCGGGCGAAACCAGGCTGAGTCTGGACCCTGACTTTGACAGCTTCCATTGGACAAAGAGCCACATCAGCGACGATTTCTGCAGAGGCTGAGCCAGCGAGGTAAATCAAGGTCTTGTATTTAGCTGCGTATTCTGGTCCAACAATGTCTGAGTAGTATTTCTTGGCGTACTCATAGAGACCGTATTTAAAAGCTCCTTGGGCACTGTAACCAAGAAGCGTTGGTGACCAGCCTCTGGTGAAACCCTTAAGCCCTTGCTCTTTGATTGTTGTCTTGAAAGCTGAAGTTATGTTCTTGTACTTCAGTGGATCAATCTGAAATAACAACAGAATTAAGGGTCTTTTTTGGAAATTCGTGGAATATTCTCTCTGAGTGAACATCAAAATCATGCATGAGATTGAAAAGTCTTCGACGGCGTTGAAGAGTCGATGCCGTGTAAAACAAGAAAACGTAAAAGTTGACAAAAACAAAAATTGTTATTCGCTGTTTTTTTTTCCGCTAATAATTTCTATATTCAAGTTTTTCTCACTAAATATTTTACTTATCACACACGTATTAAAAATGTTAACTACAAATAGAGAAGTTGGCTTGGAACTTTCACCTGCATGTTGCATTTGATGACATCAAGTGGCGTAATCGCCGTGTGGGTGATACCGCAGCTCAGCATCCCGGCGACCGTACACGCCGCGAAATACGCCGGCGAGTACATTTCCACTTTTTCATTCGGCGTCGCGATGGCGAAACTGGTACCGTTGGATGAGACTGAAGAATTAGTCGGAGAAATCAACGGCTGTGATTTAAGGTGAGTACTCATGGTCGTCGCCTGAAAAAGACGATGATCGGACGAGTAGAGAAAGCTCGGGATCAGCGATCTGCTTGAGTCAGACATTTCGAGAGAGGAGATGAGAAATTCAAATTCTTCTGTTGGTTTTTCGACTTTTCTCTTCGAGAGAAAAAAATGTCAGGTTGAGTTTTGCTGGAATCTAATTTGACGTTTTTATAGGTGCTGAGTTTTTGGTTATGAAATGTCATTTTTACCCCCTCACTATTTGCATATTTTACCATTGACTGACGACGGCGATAGAAACAGTCAAATACTGATTTGTCACGACTCTTTACTTGTCAACAGACCGAATAAATCACTGAAAAGAAACATATATTTCTAATAATACTAACACTGTATATAGTAAAGATATACTGATCTTTGATTGTTGGTTAGAATAATCAAAATTAGTAAACCGTTTCTACCATGCGTAAATGGTATTTGTATGTAACAAGTTATCTCTCCATACGTGAACTTGTTTACCATTACCCAAATTTCGAACCTTGAGTGAGCACTTTGTTAATTACCTTTGAGAAAACTTAGCCAAGCATGGCTAGAACTTCATTTGTTGCCACTGCCAGCTCCAAGAAGATTAGACTTGGAGTAACAGTTTCCTTTGTGGATTCTTGTCAAGAGGTTTGAGGATTTTGAATCCCATAATTAGTTCTCCAACATTGTTGGGCTAGTTATATATATTATAGTCTTTGATACCAAACCATGTGCTTTTGAATAATTGAATTTGTAAAATTTTCTTCCAAAATAAAACTAAACTTGGTCGAAAAAATAACCTGGACAAACCACGAATCAGGGGGGATTTTAATTTACTCATGTGATTTGATTAATATGTGTATATAAATTTTCTCTTAGAAGAGAAACAAATCTCTTTATAAACTGTATTAAAATATCACAGATAATATGATTCAGAACAGATACAACATAAACAGTTGTATATTTTTGTTTTTAAATGGTACGCAGATTAAGTGAAAATGATTAAAGATTTTGTTAACTATAATCTTATCATTAATCACTTACCTTTGAAAGCTCGCATGTGTTTCTCTTCTCCGTGTTAAACGCTGTCGTTTTTGGCGTCACTGTTATTTCAACACTTTTCTCCAATCTCACCGAACGTTTATTTTCCCTTCCGTTTTCTCGAGAAAATCTACCTTTTTCCCCGAGAAATTTCATTTTCTCTGGTTCACCTGCTTGTTGCTCGCTTAAATACAGCGATTTCATCCAACCAACAAGTACCTTCACCAACACACTGATGGATCGGAGGAGGGCGGGTAGCCCAGTGTATGGTCGCCAGTGGAGCGAATCATCGAACAGTACGGAGGCAACATCACCGGCGATGTCTCCTGCTCACCGGAAACAGCTCGGTGGTATCGGAGGTTTCTCCACCGTTAAACGGACTCAGAACGTAGCTGCCAAAGCCGCGGCACAGCGATTAGCTAAGGTCATGGCCTTACAGAACAAAGACAACGGAGACGAAGATGATGAAGATGAAGATGAAGATCTAAGTCTCAGATTCGCATCTGCTTCTTTAAAACCTGCTCGTCATGCACCTTCTTCTATCTCCTCCACCGGAAGCAATAGCAGCAACGGAAATAATAATTTGCCGGCTGTTTCATTTGCTCCCCGAACTAGATCGCCGTCTCCTGCGGTGAATTCCGTTTTTCTAGCTGATTGAATTAGCTCAGATTAGCTTGATTTGATTGTAGTTGTGGTGAATTTGATTCTTTAGGGCTAATTAGTCTCTCTCTTTTTTTGTGCTTTGATTAGTTAGGCAGGAACTTCGCCGAGCAAGTACCTTCTTCAGTGCGGTCTGCTTCAGCCGGAAGGCCGTCAATGTCTGCTAGATCTACGACTCCGACTCCGATTCCTAATCTAATGCCGCCTAGTAGGGTGTCGGTGAAAACTCCGGTTTCTATTCCTCCACTTGATCCTCCAACTCGGAGCAGAGATAAAAGGTGATAACATTTTGAAGTTCTTAAAAATTGTGCTTCTTATTATAGTTCTCAAATCTTGGTAGTCAAGGGAACGTGTGACTTAGTGGAATATGTCAAAACCAGTTTGGTTGCTCTTTGGAGTTGGTGTATAATATGATTTTTCGTTGACTAAATATTTATCCTCAAAGCCTAATAATAGAGGTTGCTATAAAGGTTCATGAGAAATGGGATCCTTGCTCCAAGAATTAGAGATCCCTGCTGGTTTTTGGTTGTGCGTCTTGCGTTTGATTTCGGATATTTGATGTTTTTAGGTTCTTTGCTGATGTACCATCAGTAAATTCAAAAGAAAAGGGTGATCAGCGGGAAGCTTCAGCTCTTCGTGATGAAGTATGTGATTGTTTCTTTTGAACCTTTTGCGGTATCTCGTCAATTTAGTTATTGTAAATTTTAGTCAAATTAGAATTTGTGTATGAGTCATAAGAGTTGACTTGGGGCTGATTCATTTTTATATGCAGCTGGATATGCTACAAGAGGAGAATGAGAATGTACTGGAGAAGGTTTGATCTCTGCGATTGAATTTTATATTATGTAATAAAGCTGTTTACTTCTGTTGTTCATAAAATTTATTCTTGATTACAGCTTCGTCGTGCGGAAGAAAAAAGGGTGGAAGCAGAAGCTAGGGCTAAGGAGCTCGAGAAACAGGTTTTTGAACTGGTTGTCTTGAGTAGTCCATTTTTCACTTATGTTGCGTCTTGAAATTCTGACTGAAAAAAATACTCCACTTGTTTAAATCTCTTTGTATATCTTGTTGTTATCTTTTTGAAACAGCATCCCACCTCGTTGTTTAAATTTACTTTAAATCATATATTTCTAATGTATTGGCATCTGTTCAAGGTTTCATTTGTTTTTATTTTTGGTTCCAAAAGGTTGCCTCTCTTGGAGAAGGAGTTTCCTTGGAGGCGAAATTGTTAAGCAGGTGGGAGCCTGTGCCTTCTTTAGCTTCTCTTTTCTTGCTCTCTTTTTCAGAAACCAAGGTGGTAGTTTTTAATCGCTCATGTTGAATATGTCTTTGTATAGGAAAGAAGCAGCATTGCGTCAAAGAGAGGTTAATACCCTCAATCTATTTTGCTGCTCAGATGTAGTCTTCTTTTAATCGAGTCATTATGTAAAACATACAATTTAAGCTGTGCAGAAAATTTGTACCTGTTACAGGCTGCTCTAAATGTTGCTAAACAAAAAAAGAGTGGAAAGGATGAGGAAATTGTTTCCCTACGTTCGGAGCTTGAGGTAAGGTTCACTGATGTACTGTTTTCTATGAGATGTACCACTTTTATTTGCATTATGAAACCATGTCTTATTTTTCTCTGCTATGTTCAGAACTTGAAAGATGAGGCTACAACTGCTGCAGAACGGCTTCAAGAAGCAGAGTCTGAAGCGAAGTCTCTTCGCACAATGACTCAGAGGATGATTTTAACACAGGATGAAATGGTTTGTCAAAAAATCTTGGGTCTCGTAATGTACCAATAATTGATAAGGTTCTGAGGTTCTGACTTTATGAATGATTGAATTATCTAGGAAGAAGTAGTTCTGAAGAGATGCTGGCTTGCTCGGTATTGGGGCTTGGCTGTGCAACATGGTAGGTGATTCATCCATTCTTAAGAAAAAGAGTTTATATTCTGAACCAGAGAAAATATTATCATAATATTCTTTGTATCTTCCGTCAACATGGCATATACTTGTGGTAGTAATAAATCAAATTTACAGATATTTGCTTTTCCTATGGTGTGCTTCTGTAGGCATTTGTGCGGATATAGCACCATCCAGGCAAGAGCACTGGTCAAAGTTGGCTCCTCTTCCATTTGAGCTCGTCACTTCAGCAGCACAGAAGGCGAAGGAGTTATCTTGGGATAAAGGCTCGTCTATTGTCTGCTATAGTTTAAAAAAATTCTTTGCTTGCTGTTGTTGTAAATTTTTTTACTTATCAACATATGAAATAATGCAGGTGGGAATGATCGGAGTAAGGCGGCTAGAGATTTGAGTGATCTAACTGGAGAAGGAAATATTGAAAGTATGCTTTCAGTTGAGATGGGTTTGAGAGAGCTAGCATCATTAAAGGTATCCATAATTCTTTCTGAGTTACCTACAAGTGTTGTCACCTAGCAGATATCTCCAAGGACTACGTTTTCAAATCTTCTTCTCTCTTTTGAATATCAGGTGGAGGATGCTGTTGTGCTTATATTCGCCCAGCAGAGAAAGTTGAGTTTGGTTCGCCACACTGTTTCCGGTATGTAATGTATTTGCGAGCTATAACACCACAATGACAAATATATGCTTCTTTCGCTTCTATTCTTAAAAGTTTAAACGATGGATGAGTAATCTGTTTTCTGTTTAGATACTTAACGCTTATAAGCTCTTAATAAGAAGGCATAACTAAAAGCAATTTAACTTTTGTTTTCTCTGTATCTTACAGACTCCAAAGGTCATGGAGAATCCAGATTTATCGATGCATATGGTAACGGAAAAGTCTCACTAACTCTTTTCTCTTTGTTTTCCACCCTTATGTAGAGGTTCTTGGGGTCGAACCCTCAACACCTTGAATGTTGTGGAAGGGTTTCACTAGTATAGCCACATCTTTAACCCAAAAAAAGAGTCTAGCCACATCCTCTCGGTCTTTGACATAGTGCATGCGTTGTTGATTTAGTAGGAGTAAATTGCATCTATGTCCCCTACCTTGAAGGATTTTCTGTGGTTTCAAATTTTACCTTTACTCAACGCATAAAATCATCTTCTGTAGACGTAATCAACCATATCGTGAAATCTTATACAATGTTCTCTTGTTGTTATAAATGCAGAACTGGGTGAAGCGGAACAAGAAGATGTTGCCTTTAAGCAGGTACTTTAACACTTACACTCATCATGATATACACCTTCCAGCTAAAAGCCTAAATCATCCATCGAGTGACTTGATTTTGAGACGACCACACATTATCAATGTTGTATATCATCACATAGAAAGAAAATATCCGACAAAAAGTAACCACACCGAAACATCTTTTGAAACGTGTCTAGATCTATGTGCTGGATGACGAAACTTATGAATCCAAACACTGTAGAACCGTTACTTATCAGTTTAAATCAAGATATCGTCTTGATTCCTACAATTACATAATGCAGGCATGGCTGATGTACTTCTGGGGAAGAGCTAAGTTGCACGGTGTGGAAGATGACATCGCAGAGGAACGTGTCCAGTTATGGATCAGCCGTAGCAGTGGGAAATCTCAGACGACTTCTCATGATGCCTTGGATGGTAAAACCGGACTTAAGCCATTTCGTTATAATATCTGATTCTTTTGCTTTAAAGCTTTAGCGAGGAGTAGATTTATAATGATGATAAAACTAAAGTTTCCCATTTTGCTTGTCTTCAGTGGAAAGAGGGTTGATAGAGCTACGAAAACTGGGAATAGAGCAACAGTTGTGGGAAGCTTCTCGACGAGAAATCGATCAGCTTCCCTCGCCTACTTCTTCGAATCACGATCTCGATGCTGATTCATAGTAAAGTCTCTTCCTTTTCTTTGATAGAAGAAATTTTCGTTTTGTATATCTCTCGTCATGTAAGTTTCACGAAGAATCTGTTGTGTCATTGTATTTTTTATGTTTTCCCTTTTCACACTTAAGTGTGTAAGCTTTTGGTATTCTTATTTTTGCAATCAATTCCAAAAAGTTTTGGAGGACGATACTGGGTAAAAAATAGGATATCGAAAACACTGATCACGAAAAATTCATGTTACCCTTACTGTTTTTATAAACCATGTTTTGAGGATGGGATAGAAGAATTGAACCTCGTTAATCTGTGATTAGATTCTCAATTTTGACACTTATATGACTCGATGAAATTCTAACCAAATCCTGCTTTCTTTTTTTTTGTGGGAAATTCTCTGTGGTTCCCGAACAGTCATTATCCAGAAACAAAGAGATTAGAGTACAAAATACGAATCATAAGAGACTCAATAGTCAATTCAATAACACTTAAAAGAAAATCACTAGAAAACCCCTTGTTTCCTTCTACAATATTGGAATAGGATCTTCCATGGCTTCTTCAGCAGCAAAACCACCAACACGTCCAGTGGTACCACTCAACACAACCACACTTCCTTCGGCATCAACATCAACAATCACAGAATCTCCTTCTTTAATGTCCCTTGAAAGCATCTTCTCCGCCATACTATCCTCCAAAAGCCTCATTATTGCACGTCTAAGTGGCCTCGCACCATAACTCGGGTCGAATCCTTCATCCACCACTCTCTCTTTAAACCTCTCAGTCACCTGAAGCTCAATCTCTTTGACCTCAAGTCTCGCCACCACTTCTTTAAGCATTATATCAGCAATCTCCTTGACTTCCAGCTTTGTTAACTGTCTGAAAACAATCATCTCATCTAACCTGTTCAAGAACTCTGGTCTGAAATACTGTTTTAGTTCCTCAGTCACTAAGCTCTTGATTCTGTTGTAACTGCTGTCTTTCTCGTCGTGGTCAAGATCAAACCCAATTCTTCTACCACCTTTTTCGATCACGCTGCTCCCTACGTTTGAAGTCATGATCAGAAGCGTGTTCTTGAAATCGACAGTTCTTCCTTTGCTATCAGTTAGTCTACCGTCTTCTAGGATCTGAAGCATCATGTTGAAAACATCGGGATGTGCTTTCTCAATTTCGTCAAAGAGAACAAGAGTGTAGGGCCTGCGTCGAACCGCCTCTGTTAACTGACCTCCTTCTGTGTATCCTACGTAACCAGGAGGTGAACCGATGAGTTTCGAAACAGTGTGTCGTTCCATGAACTCACTCATGTCAAGACGGATCATTGCTTCTTCTGAACCGAAGTAGTAAGCAGCCAAGGCCTTAGCAAGCTCTGATTTCCCAACACCAGTTGGACCAGAGAAGATGAAACTGGCGATAGGACGGTTTGGGTTTTTGAGCCCAACACGGGCACGGCGGATAGCCCGACTGATTGCTTTAACGGCTTCATCTTGGCCAATGACTCTTGTGTGAAGGGTCTGCTCCATTTGGAGAAGACGGCTAGATTCATCAGACGAGACTTTCTCTACCGGGATTCCTGTCCAGGTGGCGACGATGTGTTGGATGTCAGATTCTGTGACAGTAGGTCCTCCTTCCTCAGCTTCATTCTCGGCTTTGGCCACTTCTTTGCCTCGAGATAAAACATTAGCTATCTCAGCCTTGAGCTCTATTTCACGGTCACGATGAGAACCAGCCTGTCGAAAGAAGAACTCAGGAAATGTAAATATTAGTCTTGGATGTATAGAGAGTAAGAAATACTTGAAATCGATACCATCTCGAAGTCTTGGCTTCGCACAGCTTCATTCTTCTCTTTGGTGATTTGCCTGAGTTGCTTTTCAAGCTCTCTAGCTTCCTCAGGAAGCTAAGCAAACGAAACTTTCTCTGAATCAGCTCAAGTAGATATAAACACACATAGTTCTTTGGTAGTTGAGATACATGCAAATATTAAACCTGAGCATGGCGTAGTCGAACCCGAGACCCAGCTTCATCAATCAAGTCAATCGCTTTGTCGGGAAGAAACCGATCACTGCTCATTCAAGAGAAGAAGCTGGGTTGAGATAATGCTGCAATTTGTGTAAAGACAATGTTCTGTGTTGGTGAAAGACTGAAATTGAATAAAATAAAAACCTGATGTACTGATGTGACAATTGTGCAGCAGCAACCAAGGCTTCATCAGTGTATCGAAGTTTGTGGTGGATCTCATAGCGCTCACGCAGACCTTGCAAAATCTGTATAGCTTCTTCTACAGTTGGTTCAGGTACTTTCACAGGCTGGAACCGTCTCTCCAATGCAGGATCTTTCTCAATGTGTTTCCTGTACTCATCAATTGTTGTTGCACCAATACACTACAACCGTAAAAAAAGAAAAAAAAAACATTTCGTAAATCTTGAGTTTACGGTTCTAATTGACATTTCGACAGCATTAGACTGATAAAAAGAATTGAGAAAATTTACCTGCAATTCACCTCTTGCTAGAGCTGGCTTTAAGATGTTAGCAGCATCGATCGCACCTTCAGCGGCTCCTGCACCGATGAGCGTGTGCACTTCATCAATAAACAGAATTATCTCATCACTTTGCCTGATTTCCTCCATAAGCTTCTTCAATCTTTCCTCGAACTCTCCACGGTATTTCGTTCCAGCCACTAGAAGACCCATATCAAGGGTTATAACCTGACAAAAAAAGTAAAAGTAAATATTTATACATATTTATGCACTCTAACTAAGCCTATTAAGTTCATTAAAAATGATCCAACGGGAGAATATTTACCGTCTTCCCCTCGATTGTTTCAGGAACATCACCACTAGCTATTCGCTGTGCAAGTCCTTCTGCTATTGCCGTCTTACCAACTCCAGGTTCTCCAATAAGACATGGGTTGTTCTTGGTTCTTCGAGCCAAGATCTGGACCACTCGTTCGATCTGTGGCTGCCTTCCAACAACCGGATCCAGTTTACCCTGCCATAGAAAGAGAAAAACCAAATTTTAGTAGAAACCTTCAAGCATTAACATGACACTCTCTTCAAAATGAGTACACATTTTTAGTACCTCCTCTGCTAGTTTAGTTAAGTTAGTCCCATACTCTTCAAGTGTTGGCATTTTGCTGTTTCCGCTGCTTCCCCCACCAACGCTTGCTGTGACTTCATTGTTTTCCCCGACCATACGTATAACCTAAAAATGATATATGTATCTCAAAATGTTATAACGAAATGGTTTACTAAGACATAACATTAACCTTAGAATCCAGAGTTGGTGCATTTACCTGTGTCCGTATATTACTAGGATCTGCACCCAAATTCTCCAAGACACGAGCTGCCACACCCTCCCCTTCACGAAGTAGACCAAGCAAAAGGTGCTCTGAACCAATGTAGTTATGCCCTAGATTTCGAAATAGCAAAACATTTCCCAAATGGAGAAGAATTAGTTAGCTTCATCAGTCAAGAAAGCTTATGTATTGCACAACACATAACAAGCTCCAAGGCTAAATATTCATAATAGAAATAGACCCATACCAAGTTGTCGAGCTTCCTCTAGTGACAACTCCAGCACCCGCTTTGCGCGAGGAGTAAATGGAATCTCCACTGCCACGAATCCACTGCCTCTCCCAATTATCTTTTCTACTTCCACGCGTGAATCTTTAAGATTGATCCCCATGGATTTAAGAACCTTGGCGGCAATCCCAGTCCCTTCTCCAATTAGACCCAACAGTATTTGCTCAGTCCCAACAAAGTTATGGCCAAGTCTCCGAGCTTCCTCTTGAGACAGCATTATGACCTTAATTGCTTTCTCGGTAAAACGCTCAAACATTGCTTTGGGTACACATCGGCTAGCTTTTTCTCTCCCAGATGATTTTGCAAGTTTATACTTAACAAGGAAACCTGGACTAGGCCTTCCCAAATAATCTAATGCACTGGGGGCCCTTAACCCTGAGAAGCTCTGAATTGTCAGAAGAGGTGCTTGTAAACTGGACATCATCTTCACACGCCCTCTTGGTTCTCTGTATTCTGTGGCCTGAATTCTCAGAACAGGTGCTTTTAAACTGCTCATCTTCATCACACACCCTCTTGGTTCCCTGTATTCTTTGGCCTGCACATGCCTTCCGGGACCAAAAAAAGGAGGTGTAAGAAGAGCTATCGACCAAGCCATGATGCAATGTTGGAGGCTGCATTGGGTAATGGTAGAACATCAGTATTGCTAATTCTCTTAAACACGTATACAGAAAGAGCTCAGGCACAAAAATACACAATTTCAATTCACCAACTAAGAGCAGAACAATGTCACAAAAGCTTGAGCTATGTTTCTTATCTCCAAACTCTCCAAAGCAAAACAAGCAATCATCTTTGAACAAATCGAAACGCGAATACACAACCCTAATCTCAAAGTAAGCATTTTTGCATATCAATAAAACCAAATAAAGAGTACCCAGATTCAGAAAACTCAAAATGAAACCACCAAAAGAAACGAAACCAAACGCCATGAGAAATAGAAGAAAAGAAAAACTCAACCTTTAAAACAGCTCACACAACAGAGAAGCAGAAACCTAAAAGCTTCTTCAATGAAACACAACAACAACAAATGAAAAATAAAAACAGACTGAGAAAGAGAGTGAGTGTAGCAAAGAAAAGGGTTTTATGTGTAGCAAAGAAAAGGGTTTTATACCGTCGACGCCTTTGGATAGCGAAGTTGGAGAAAGCGAGAGACTCCTTTTATTGGGAAAGAGATAGGAAAGTGAAGAAGAAGATACCCAAGAGACAAGAGATTTCTCTATTCTCTCTCTCTTTATCTTCTCTCGCATCGCCGCCCTTCATAGATTAAACACACTCACCTACCAAAGTTGCATACCAGCCGTTAGATTACTCATAAGTGTATTCCACCGTCGGATTTAACTACTTTTTAAAGAGTCAACCTCAATAAGAATCTTGTTCCCAAAGATAAGGGTTTGTGTTGAGTTTAAGACCGGTTTAATCTGAAAACTCCGTCAAACCAAAACCAAACCGATTTATCATAAAAAAATTCATATCATCTACTTCCATTGGCTAGAGACAGATTGTAACGGTGTCGTCGTCGCCAAACGATTTGCCTCTTCCTAAAGGTAGGTTCTTCATTTCTCTCAGTGCCCCTTTGCGTGTTTCAGCTTCTTCTTTATGATCTAATTCATGTCTATGTTTCGTTTGATTCTTTGTTCAATTCTGAATTGAGAAAATGGCGATTCGAGATCTGTCTCTTCGGTTTTTTAGTTCGACTGATTTGGGAATGTGAAGAGATCAGATTGATTTGTTGACAGAGTCTTGGGGGTTTTCAATCTTATTCCTCTAGATTTTCGAAATTCGATTCCTTTACATCAGATTTCGCTTAATTCTCTGTCCTAGTGAGTTTTACGATCTTTAGTCTTCTGGTTTGTCAAATTCTATGTCTTTTCATGTTCTTCTGAGTTTTAATGGTTGATCTTCAATTACTTGGCCACAATCTCTAGAGTTTGAGACTCTTGACTTGTCTTGCATATATTCCTCTGTAGATTGGTTTTATGTTTGGTTTCAATTCCTTGTTGAACTATTCTGATACGGAAGTTTTCCTTTCTAAGGTTTGGTGTTTCCTTTTTCTGATAAATAGTGATGAAGATCGATTATGATGATCATGTAAGAATATAATCTAGCTTTGGTGTTTGTATTGGTTTACCTGAGGGAAGAAAAGTCTTTCTCTTTGGGACTTTAAACTTTGATTACTTAACTCCAACATTATCATAGTTGGGTTCTGTAGTTCATTTCACTTATAGCAGTAATAACTCATTGATTGATGCAATCAATCAATCCTGTGATGGAAATGGAATCATGGAAATTGAGGGATTCAGGGAGGATTGATTGATTAGAATTTCATATTTATGAGAGAATAAGAGAACTGATGTGTGTTTCTTTTCCTACTTCTTAAAGTTGTGCTCTTTCCTATTTCTATAAGCTCTTGTGGATAACAACAGTTGATTAACGTTCTTATGCTTGTTTAGGGTACAACAAGAATGGAAGAAGAGTATGAGAGTCGTCGATTGAGGAGATGGGAAGAGTTGGACACTGACATCTTAGTAAGAATTTTCCAGAAGTTTAGCGTCTTTGAGTTGACTTCGGGATTAGCTCATGTTTGTAGAGGATGGAGAGCTGCTTGTTGCGATCCGATTCTTTGGAAGACGGTGGATTTGTCAAACATGAGATCTAGTTTCATCAAGATCCCATTAGAGCCTTATGTCTATGTGGAACGCCGATCTGATGAGGCCCTAACCCGCATCCTGAAACTCTCCATGAACCTTAGCGGAGGAAGCACGAGGACCTTGATTTTTCATTTCAACTTGTTCTTGAGTGATGATCAGCTTACTTACACCGCAGAAAGGTATGTCCTTTTCGTTCTTCCACTTATTTGTCTTCCAAATTGTTTCATCATGGCCGTAAACTATGGTTTTTTAGTCAAAAGTTGGTTCAGTTTTTGGTTTGGTTAAGTTCATGTACCCACTTTCAGTCAAAATTGCTGAATTACAATTAAGCTGAATCTCGCAAATGCTAAAAGTTGAAAAATTTGTTGTACTGAATATTTTGCAGGTGTCCAGGGTTGAGACGGGTCGTCCTACCGGCTTGGAACAGAATAAAGAAGACTGGTATATGCAAAGCGATAAGAATCTGGAAAGATCTAGAGTCACTAACAATGCCAAGCATCGCAAACCCGCCTTATCTCTTAACAGAAATTGCCAAGAACTGCAAGAATTTTAAAGAGCTGAAGATCATGGGTCCATTCGAGGTCTTCTTTGCAAACACGCTCATCACTTGCCTCCCAAACATCAAAACACTCAGCATCAGATGCTCGGCGATAAAGCGGGAAGCACTGATGAAAATCCTTGACGGATTACCAAGCCTTGAAGTGCTCAACATATCACACTCTCACCTAGTGGAGTACAGCGGTTGGCAGCCTCAGCAGAAGGTGATTGTTAGAGAGCTCGATAAGACGATAATGGAGAAAACAGCAAGGCTAAAGAAATTCTTGACTTGCATGGATCACAAGACGTGTGTGATGTGTCAGAGGACTGAAAACGATGAAGGGATTGTGAGATGGTACAAGTATGAGGAAGGAGACTGGAAGGTTGATGAAGTGAGTTCTCTTCATCTTTGATGTTTCTGCTGTGATCATTCTCTGTGAAGGACTTAACTTGTTATTGTTCTCATCTTTGACTGTTGAATTGTTTATTTCTTTGTGTTGTTTGTTTTGATTTGAATCGTATTATGTGTATATATCTGTAGGCTATGCCAATGAATGTCTGTAGTGATCAACTTTTGATCACCACCAACCTTGCACACCAAATAGGAAAATAAAACAATATTGTTACAATTATTTGTCTTGATATTAGCATTATTAGTCACATTTGTTTTGCAAATCATCTACCTTTTTTTTTTGGTCTATATCTTATTCTTCTTAGTTCTTACCTACCAGTCTTCTCCGGCGGCATTAACGACACCGTTTTATCGAGCTCAGCCACCACTAGTTAGGTAACGATATATATTCTTAAAAACGTTTAGAAAATTTCTATGTATGTTTCACACGAACAAAAAGAAAATATTTTTCAGACATCAACGGTCATTATGGACGACGACTGTTAAACAAAATCGTTTAAAATTCTTGTTGCGTAATTTGACCATTTTATTTTATTTTATACCAAAAATTGAAGATATTATATATATGTTTTAATTCGATCGCAAATAAATCTGAAAATTAAAACACAAAACGTTACTCTTCTCTCTCATTCTCTTTCGCTTCTCGATAGCTTCTCAAATCATGGTTCAGCAAATATGGGAGACGTTGAAGGAAACAATCACAGCTTACACTGGACTTTCTCCAGCTGCGTTTTTCACCGTACTTGCTCTCGCTTTCGCCGTTTACCAAGTCGTCTCCGGTTTCTTCGTTTCTCCTGAAGTTCACCGACCTCGTTCTTTGGAGGTTCAGCCTCAATCGGAGCCTCTTCCACCGCCGGTTCAGCTCGGAGAAATCACTGAGGAGGAGCTTAAGCTTTATGATGGCTCCGATTCTAAAAAGCCCCTTCTTATGGCGATCAAGGGCCAGATCTATGATGTTTCTCAGAGCAGGTATTTCTTGTGAAATCTTTACTTGTTCATTAAATTATGATTGAATCCAAATGATCACTAGTTAAATTACCAGTAATAAACGATTCAACCCAATAGTTTCGAGATTTGGGGTTTAGGTTAGTTAATCATGGTTGACTGTTTGATTTATAATCCGAAGTTTCCAATTACTATCTATCTTATGATTCTAGTATATCTACTGATGCTCGAACTCTAGTTTAAGTGATTCTTTATTGTAAAACTGAACACTTTTAGTAAATCTTTTTGATGAATATTCTCTCCTTTTTGTTCATAATCTTATGATGCTCTTTTTATTGCTTTTTGCATCTTAGTGTTTGTTTTTTCACTTCTTTTCTTGGAACAATACCATTAGAAGCACTGATACAATTGTATTGTATTCAAGTTATCGGAAAGATCTCTACTTTTTCTTATACTAGAAAAACCTGTATTTAGATTACATCTTGGATTAGTAGAGATTGATAACGTACAAACTCGTCAAAGGTTTGGCTTCTAATATTGCTATTGTGGCGAAAGAGATCGTTCACTGATTAATTATCCACATTTGCTTGCTATTTGTGTTCCATGACGTTTGTAAATTAAGTTTTGGCGAACATTGTTGGTATGTAACCATGCTGCAGTTGTCTAGATCCCTGACTTGTCAACTAGACAGTTCTTTTACATTCCAGTTACCGAAAACTTCGTTGTGGTAATTAGGTTTTGTGCTAGATGAAATAATCACTTCAGTGATCATACCGTTTTGCTTGTTCATAGTGGCGACAGACACAGACACACTCATCAACGCATATACATGTCGATGTATATGTATGCATAACTTTTAGTTTTTTTCTTGTACATAGTTCATCAGCTGTACTACATATCTAGATGAATCATATTCATATGTGCCAAGCTGTAGTTTTTCATTCTTCAAACTCTACTTAACTCTTACTGGTCGCTAATTTGCATGACCATCTGTTCTTTTTATGCAGGATGTTTTATGGACCAGGTGGGCCATATGCTCTGTTTGCAGGGAAAGATGCAAGCCGAGCTCTGGCAAAGATGTCATTTGAGGACCAAGACTTGACTGGAGACATCTCAGGTCTCGGTGCATTTGAGCTAGAGGCGTTACAAGACTGGGAGTACAAGTTCATGAGCAAGTATGTCAAAGTCGGAACCATTCAAAAGAAGGATGGAGAAGGCAAAGAAAGTTCAGAACCTTCCGAAGCAAAGACTGCCTCTGCGGAAGGTCTTTCTACAAACACTGGAGAAGAAGCTTCAGCAATTACCCATGATGAAACTTCTAGAAGCACAGGCGAGAAAATCGCGGAAACCACGGAGAAGAAAGATGTTGCAACTGATGATGATGATGCTGCAAAGGAGTAAAGTCAATGTAATGAGAGGCACAGTTTCTCTTGAGAAATTAGTGAGATTTTTCAGGGTTTAAGTATGAGTCGTATATAGCTCAATAAAAATGGTGACCTTGTGTGTACTTTTTGGATCTTGTATAATGACATCTAATTCTGGTTATGGAAGCTTCAAAATACATTATTTCTACAGTATTAATCGATAAACAGTTCTATAATTCAGGGTTTGTTCACTTGTTGTTTATGCTTAGTTCATATTTGACATCCTGCTATGTGCCTGGTAATTGAAGATGGTTCAATTCCTAAAATCGAAGCACCAACTTACATTTGATGGTAGGTCTGTTGCCGAACCGAAGTGAAGAATTTGCAATAATTTTGGTTTCGGTTTGGAACCTTCAAACCGACCGGTTTCGAATTATTATTGAACCAAATTTTCAAAATTCAAATATCTTGTCAAATCATTTTCTTCCCTCTTTCTGTCTCTGTCTCTCTCTCTCGCTCGATCTCGAAGGTGAAGCTATGGGAGTGAAGTATCTTTGGGATGTCTTGGAGCCTTGTAAGAAGACTTTCCCACTCGATCATCTTCAGTGAGTTGTTTCTTCGTCTCAATTTCTCTTTAATTTTTCTGGGTGTTTAAAAAGACCAAGTCTTTACGAGATCTTCGTAATCGCTGTAGAAACAAAAGGGTATGCGTGGATCTTTCGTGTTGGATGGTGGAATTGCATAAAGTGAACAAATCTTATTGCGCCACTAAAGAAAAAGTTTATCTTCGAGGATTTTTTCATCGTCTCCGAGCCCTAATTGCCCTAAACTGCTCCATCATTTTAGTCTCAGGTAATTTAATTCTACCCTACTGTTGAAAATTGCCATCAGAAGAGCCAATTAGGGTTTATGTAGTGTTGTATTGTTGTCATTGTGAATTGATTTGAGTAATAGAAGCATGAGTGGTCAAATCAGTTCTTATTTATTGATGCTTTGCTCTAAAGTTTAGTTTTTTCAATGCTATTGAGCATACTTGACTTGTTGGAATGTGGCATGTAATTGTAGATGGTGCAATTCCTGGAATCAAAGTACCAACTTACAAGCGTCGGTTAAAAGCAAGATTCGAGGTACAATGATGTCAAATGTGGCACTTGTGGTTTCATCCTTGCATATGATGGCTAGTTTTTGGATTGTTTTTTTCGATTTCGTGCTATATTGGTTCAGCCAGATCGCTGACGATGGTGTTGAGCCTAGCAAAGAGACTTCACTCAAAAGAAATATGGGGTCTGAGTTCTCGTGCATCATAAAAGAGGCGAAAGTTATTGCATCAACACTAGGGATACTTTGTTTAGACGGGTAGGGCTTCAAGACAGTTAGCTTAGATTGACAATGAGACTTTGGTTTGAGTGTTTAACTTTGCTTATGAGACTTTGGTTTGAATGTTTAACTTTGCTTATGAGAAACTGATTCTGTTCTGTATTTTCCATCAAATGCAGGATTGAGGAGGCTGAGGCGCAATGCGCTCTGCTAAACTCGGAATCCTTATGTGTAAGACGCATTTTTCAGCTTTAATCAGTTTCTTGTTCGTCATGCTGTTAACCCAATATTCAATGATCATCCATAGGACGCCTGTTTTAGCTTTGATTCGGATATCTTCCTTTTTGGTGCAAAGACTGTATACAGAGAAATATGCCTTGGTCAGTGGAAAGAGACTCTTTAGTGTGTTGGTTTCTTTTACCGTCTGATATGGTTAATAGTATTATAAGTCCTAATAAATTTGCCAATGAACTAGGTGAAGGAGGTTATGTTGTTTGCTACGAGATGGATGACATCAAGAAAAAGCTTGGGCTTGGACGGAACTCATTGGTAAATTAACAAACCTCTTTAAGTGATTAGCTTTATATACTTAACCCTGATCTTTCGTTTCTATAAAGCTGCACCACGTTATTATAAAATGATTAGATTGGTAGAAGCATGAATGCAATGCTTGCAAAAGGTGGCCTTTGATATTTTATAAACTCAGGTGAGATAGATACTATGTGTATGAATGGTTCTACTGCAACGTTGTAGCTTTAAGGGCTCAATTCCTTTGTTAGCATCAGTAGACAAGAAAACCAGCTACACATTGTTGAGTGTTGACTATTATTCCATGCGTCAAAGAACTTTAAAATCTTAGCTATGTTTCATCAAATGGTAAGGTCATGTATACAATGTTTTCTTGGGTGATGTTACAGATAGCTCTAGCGCTTTTGCTTGGCAGTGACTACTCTCAGGGAGTTCGTGGTCTTCGACAGGTGTGTAGATAACTCAAGCTTTTAAACCTCCATCTATCGGGGTCATATGTTATTCGAGGTTGTCTGTTTTATTTAGAATTGGATTACAAAAGACTCACGATTAAACTTCTTCTGTGTACAGGAGAAAGCTTGTGAGCTTGTTAGGTCGATTGGAGACAATGTTATCCTTGAAAAAGTTGCATCAGAAGGACTTTCCTTTGCGGAAAAGCCGAGAAAGTCTAAGAAGCAAGTTAGGCCTTCTGTGTGCAGCAAAAAGGGGACCTTACCTTTGGTGGTTATAAATGGTAATGAAAGCAACAACTTCTTTGTGTTTTTGATATGACATGATTTTGGTGTTACCCCAAACAGAATGTTTGTTTATCATTGAAAAGCTCTTTCCATAATTTCAACTTGTTGCAGGAAATAATCGTGATCCAGAAAGACTGGAAGAGATCAAGCAGGTGATCGATGCGTTCATGAACCCCAAGTGCCACCAAGCAGACTCTAATACAGTTTCCAGGTTAACCCTTCTTTCCATTTCTTTGTTGTCAGTCCTGTGATGATAATTCTTCTCCAGATTATACCTATTCGTAGAGCTAGCACGTGCATAAGCCCATCGTTAGTAGCAATCATCTGCCACAAGGAATCACATATTTTTGTCCTGAATTAAGTCATGGAATAATATGCTTCCCCAAATGCATGAAAGAAATCAAGGAATTTCTGATGAGTAATAAGCTTATAATAGGAATGTCTGTTAAGCCTGGAGATTGGTGAACTTGAAAAAAATTTGAATGTTATTCAGATTTTTTATAAAGGAAGTGCTATAATTTATATACTGGTTTTGCAGGGCCTTAGCTGAATTCTCTTTCCAGCGCACCAAGCTTCAGGAGATATGCCATCAGTTCTTTGAGTGGCCCCCTGAGAAAACAGGTATTACTTTGGATTTATACATATTTCTTATACCTTGTAGTTGCATTGTGCAGAACCAATTGTGAAACCAACGTTTCTTCTTTTTCATTATCTTGCATTAAGATGAATACATACTTCCTAAAGTTGCTGAAAGAAATCTGAGAAGGTTCGCTAATCTGCAATCAAGATCAACTGAGGTTGAAGTTAACCTTCCTCTCCACAAGGTACCCTTCTCTCGCTCTCTCTCTCTCTCTGCAAGTTATTAGCGATAGATTTTAGTTCCCCAGAAATGTCTCAAGCTATGATTATTGTGTTCAAGATTATGTAGTCAACTGTTGAAGCAAATACTAAGAACAATTCGGCTTTTATGTTAGAATTTACTACAAAACATGAATTCATCAAATTCATACGGTGCATCGAAGGTTATAAAAGGTTATGATATTGGTAAATAGGAAACTTTTGGTTTTGCATTGTGTTTGGAGAAACCATCAGCTTAAAGTTAACTGGCTTTCCCTTACACAAATCATTTGGAAGTTAATCGAGAACTTGTTTTAACTCTTGCAAGAAAAAAAATCTCTTACAGCCGCAGATGCCAGAGAAGTGTCCGGTGTCTGAAATCATAAAGACCCGAAAAGTACAGGGGCGAGAATGTTTTGAAGTCTCATGGAATGATCTAGAAGGGTTAGAGTCGTCCATTGTTCCTGCAGATCTTGTAGAAAGGTAATGATAGTCTGACCTTCACTCATTTACTAAAGTTTATGTTTTGAAGCTGCACCATAAGCTGAAACACTTAGCTCAAGTGATTGACATTGATTAAGCCTGTGTTGTTTGACCTTTAATGCAAAAATTTAACTCACCATGAATCAATGAACTGAAATAGTGTCTGAAGTAAGCAGATCTTCAGGTGATATAGTTAGCTGTGGACTAAATTAGATACTAGAAACAGTCCAGTTCAGTTATTTAGTTTGGCTTGGCTATAGAAACTTCACAAAATAATTATTTGTTTGGTTTCCCCAAAGCTGCAAATACCGAGCACGAAACATCAAAACAAAACTTAATACTAGATCTACTTATGCAGCCAAATTGCTTCTGGTCATTTGTCACATAACATCAAATATGGTTCAGTTATTGGTTGGTGTTCACTGAATTACTGTTCTTGTTCTGGGGTTCCAAAATTATATCCTCGTTTCTTTGCAGGGCTTGTCCTGAGAAGATCATAGAGTTCAAGGAGAAAATGGCAGCAAAAAAGAAGAAACCGAAGCCGAAACAAAAACAGAAGGAAACGAGTTCACCGACCAAATCTTCTTCTCTTGTCGAACTCAGCCTCGAACTCCAACACCTTGATCTCAACTCAACCTCTCTAGTAAGTAGAAGCACCTTAGAAGAAGCAGAGCAAGAGAACGAACAACAAAACTCCAAGAAACATGATTACTTGCGTCTTATCGATTCACCTGATAGAGAAAATTGCAATAACGCTTGGTCAAACAGGGATAGATTGGGTGTTGGAATGAGTTCATTTCCATTGTATCCGGAAACAGAAGTCATTGATCTGATAAGCCCTTGTCCTGAAGCTCGTTCACGGAGCGTGTCAAGAAGTTATCAAGAACAGAAGAGCCATGATCACCAACTTGAGACTGTGATTGAGCTGAGTGATTCAGAGACAGATGATGAGGAACATTGCAAGAAAGCTAGAGAGCTTAGGATCTTTCTTCAAAATATCAGGAAAGACATTATCCTATGATAACAAAAAAGGAAAAATAATGTTAATGAGTTCTTTTATCTTAATTTATGGATTTCATGAAAACTATTAAAAGTTTGAAGCTATATTTTTCTCTTTTGTTAATCATACCTTACCTTGCTTGATTCAATTTAACTGCATAACTCACGGAAGATTATCTTATTGAAATAATTCTCTTATTTAATAACTTTTCCTGTGTATAAAATCATCAATTTCATATTAGAGTTTTAAGGTGCCATATAGTTTTGTATTTTTGTTAAGATACCAAAAATATATTAAGAAAGAGCTCAAGAAAGTTAAGAGTTTGAACACAACACTTTTTCTGCTGTGTAATAAAAAATATTGCTTGGAATTTGGAAGGTTTCAATTGGATACATCAATGTCATTGATTCAATGACCATCACCAGTGGACAATTCTTTTTATATGCATGCCTAATGACAAAACAAAATGCACCAATAAAAACGAATTTATGAGAGACTCTTTCCAAAAGAGACACTTATCAATAAATAATTAAAGATTATTTTGCTAAAGGTCAATAAATATTTTTGAAGAGGTGTATACACTAAGTGCTAATTTAAAGTTTTGTTTTACGAGTTTATTAATTGAGTTTGATGATTAGTTTAGTTTGGATGTGGATCTAATAAACTCTTGTTTACAAAAGAAAATCAAAAAAAAAAAGTACGGTGACATCACTCATTAGTGGTGTAAAGTATGTTTATAATTAAAACATGAATGGGGAACAAACAAAATTAACGTTTGAACCAATTGTTTAGCCCACTTAAATAAATAAAAATTAGATTAGTGACGGGTTTTTTTCTTTGTAAAGTTTTCTCTATAATAGACAGTCTATTGGATTAAGTAACCCAATCAAATATTGATTCTTTTGTATATACACTGTATTTGATTGTTGATCATTATCAGAAAAAATAAACCATATCTTACAACGATGTGATATAATCCCATCTCAAAAAAGAAAAAAGAAAAACATGTTTGGTAGACAACAACAAAAATGAAAATACATGATTGGTCCACGACTTTGTAATACATTGTTGACTTAATTATACTTTGCGCAACGTGGAATTATATAAGCTGGTTAGGCGAGATTTATTTATAAGTTCAAGCAAAGCTATCAGTATTTAACCAAACTATATTGTCACTGTTTTAATAGAACCAGTTCTCTGTTTCTTAATTAGATTTTTCTTGATAGATACCTCTTCTTGGTGACCAAAAAAAAGGAAAAAATATGCATAAACCTCTTACTATCACAATTTATATATTTTGTTCAATTTTCTATCCGCAAATGGGGGTAAAGAGTTGACTCCAAACAATAGTATTTGTTTTATGTCTTCAATAACGATTTTTCTTTTCGTTAATAGATAACGAATTATTTGTTATTATAGATCGTTAAATGATAATTTATATAGTTCACAATAGACATACGTAAACTATACTCATATGTCAATTATACTTAATTAAATCCACAAAACCCTTTTGTTCAATACTAGAGCTTTTTGTGTGCCTATAAATTTCCTGCAAATGATTGACATGATATATATGATTGACATATGATCATGTAAACATCAGTACTAGCATATGCAATATGTCATTGTGTACGTGTGATATGTCAATATGTGATTGTGTGATTCAGTGATTAGATCCGAAATTCGCCTAGTATGCAATAGCAAAACCATGCTAATAAGTCGTAGCACAGAAAACGATATTGGAATCTTGAATTAAAACAAATAAAGTATACAATAAGTGTCAAGATAACTAATCCGCAGCTAACGTCATCACAGTGTCGGCTGCCAAGGTCTTTTGCTCACTGAAGTCTGAAGGCTTATCAATTATCAATATAATCAGTAGAGAGGCATTGTAAAAATTACGTCATTTTAAATAGTAATTCACTACCAAAACAATCCATAACATGTTAGATAATCTTCCCAAAGTTTCCAAACGGATTTGTATTTGTAGGACGTTTTAAGAAACGTTTCTTACTTTTGGAGAGCTTCGTAAACCTTGTACTATGTTTTGTGAAAATTTTCTAACTTAGATTATATTTTTTCATCAAAATATAGAACCATAATATTGCCACAGCATTACACCCTTTTCTTTGTTTTTTCTTTTGTAGAACTTGGATATATTAAGGTGCTGTGAATGTTTTCGTCAATAATATACATTTTGACATAATGACGAGACCTATAAATTATTAAGTTATTTGTAGTTGTCAAACCAATAATGCTATTACTTTAATACTGACATAAATAAATATAAACAAATACTATGTAAATTAAATTTATATAAAGAACAAAAACAAAAGCTAATTCACCAATAATTTATCGATTTTGTTTTTTACAAGAGTTTTTCTTGAGGAAGGCAAGTAGGCTTTTTATAAGTTGCAAAAGTCTTCTTCAACTCTATTCAATAGAAAATTAACTAACTTGAACAGTTGAATTAGAATATTTCTACTCATAAACAATAAGAATAATTCACAATATCACATGCTAGTTATTTAGTTTAAGTTTTACCAAGACAAAGAGCTGGTGGATTACTGTGAAAATGTCCACTTATGCATATTAAAAATTTGGTAGATTAATCGACTAGTTGCTAATTGTTCCATAATTTCACAAAAAAAACAAAAAACAAATAACCTAGCCCAGTCACCACTATATCATTGTGGCAGATTTATTAAAGTTAGCCTTAGCCCCCAACATAATTTGAAAAGGCAAGCAAAACAAAGACAAACTTGCAAAAGTCTAATCTTTCTGAAACAAAACATATAAATTAAAATATTAATTTGTTTATTTAAATGCAATGTCGTATTGAAATTATGACATGAAAATTCAAAGGGTAAGGCTCCACCTAAAATTTATAAAGATGTGATGCAATGTTCCAAATTATATCTACAAAATATTTGTTTCGTGTGGAACAAGCCCTCTTTCATATGAATAGTTCTACACAAGCATGAATTAGATATTACTAATTAAACTATTAAAGAACTCGACCTACAAAACTGTCTATATATTTCCCTCTTTCGAATTACGTATCTGTGTCAAAGATTGTCATCACCAATCTACATATTTTTATTCATCAGTACCATACACGTATATATAATATATCTATTTCAAATATAAAAAAAAACTTTGGAAAAATAAAAATGGTGTTTAAATCAGAAAAATCAAACCGGGAAATGAAATCAAAGGAGAAGCAAAGGAAGGGATTATGGTCACCCGAGGAAGATGAGAAGCTTAGGAGTCATGTCCTCAAATATGGCCATGGATGCTGGAGTACTATTCCTCTTCAAGCTGGTAATTCTAATAATACATATCTTGAGATTATTTTTTTATTTGGTGTTTGAAGAAAACATGCAACATTATCTTTTCATTTTATATTTAGTCTGCTATTTAATTAGAAATATATTTTTTCACTTTGTTAAATAAATATTTAGGCTCTTTCGATATTTGTCATCGGGTTTTTATGTAAACTAATTGGTTTTCACATAATGTATAGGATTGCAGAGGAATGGGAAGAGTTGTAGATTAAGGTGGGTTAATTATTTAAGACCTGGACTTAAGAAGTCTTTATTCACTAAACAAGAGGAAACTATACTTCTTTCACTTCATTCCATGTTGGGTAACAAGTAAGTCATTCAACCTTTGATAATCTTTCACTTCACTTAGAATTTAGGTTTTATGGAGTTTAAGACTTCATGTTTATTTATGGTTTAGAACTTAAACTTAGACTTTTAAACATATACTATTTTCTTAATATTGATATACGTTTTAGCATCTTTTCATAATTGACCCTTTTTGTTTTTACAAGATGGTCTCAGATATCGAAATTCTTACCAGGAAGAACCGACAACGAGATCAAAAACTATTGGCATTCTAATCTAAAGAAGGGTGTAACTTTGAAACAACATGAAACCACAAAAAAACATCAAACACCTTTAATCACAAACTCACTTGAGGCCTTGCAGAGTTCAACTGAAAGATCTTCTTCATCTATCAATGTCGGAGAAACGTCTAATGCTCAAACCTCAAGCTTTTCGCCAAATCTCGTGTTCTCGGAATGGTTAGATCATAGTTTGCTTATGGATCAGTCACCTCAAAAGTCTAGCTATGTTCAAAATCTTGTTTTACCGGAAGAGAGAGGATTCATTGGACCATGTGGCCCTCGTTATTTGGGAAACGACTCTTTGCCTGATTTCGTGCCAAATTCAGAATTTTTGTTGGATGATGAGATATCATCTGAGATCGAGTTCTGTACTTCATTTTCAGACAACTTTTTGTTCGATGGTCTCATCAACGAGCTACGACCAATGTAAATGTTCGGAGAGAGGTCCAAGTAAATATAGTTTAGGGTTTAATTTAAGTAGACGGGGATAAAAAAGAGTACATAAACAAATACTTTGTATGCCCAACAAATCTGTAATTTCTTCACTATATAAAGTTATAAACATTCCTTTTACGTTTTATTTTGTTGTCAAAATCCTTCGCGTTTTCTTATTTGATAATTCGACTAAGAACATCAATTAGACCAAACTCGACAGTACTAGATTGGACTGGCCTGTCTAACCGGGTTTTAAACCTAATTATAGGACAAGGTAAGAGAAGAGTAGCAAAAATCAGATCTTAAACAGAGGCACAGATTGGGATGAAAAAGATTCAGCAGAGTAAAACAAAATTTAATGTCTGGAAAAATTCAATAAGAAAATCACCATAAAACATAATAGTTCAGCTCTATCCAGAAACATAAACTAACATCATCAACAGCAGCAGCTTACATTCCAGTGAATGCCTTCTTTCCAAATGAAGAAGAAGACCCAGCTGGTATCACCTTCAACACATTGAACCTCACTGTCTTCGACAATGGCCTGAAATTATCAATCATTAACAAACAAAAAGATCAAAACAAATTCACGATAATCAGAATCAATGGAGACAATTTGTAGGTTTGAATCAGATCATAACCTGCATTGGCCAATGATGATATGGTCTCCTTCCTTAACACGGAAGCATGGTGAGACATGAGCCGGAATGTTTGAATGCCTCTTCTCATACCTAAGAACAAAAAGGATATTACTTTCTTAAACATCAATGTGTAAGACTCTATGGAAAGAAGTATGAGAATGTATGAATTTACCTCTGATACTTCTTCACAAAGTGAAGGTAATCCCTTCGCACGATAATGGTCCTCTGCATTTTCGCACTGTGGCAAGTACCAGCTAAGATACGACCTCTAATGGAAACAGTTCCAGTGAAGGGGCATTTCTTGTCAACGTAAGCTCCTGTTCCACACAAATACACAATAACCTGAGAATCTGACTTAAAGGTATATAGAGAATGATGCAGGTTTCTATGAAGCTTGATCACATATTCAAATCAGTGACATCCTACTAATTCAAAATCTACTGATAACATTTGCATCACTGAAACAGTAATGTAGATCCAGATAAAGCTGAAGAATCAGAACTCACTAAACCAAAGCTTAAGATTCTACAAGACAAAATAGCATTTGAAATCTATCGACTATATGAACAACACAATCCAAGAGTTCCTTATCTATTATAACGAGTTAAAAGCTTAAACATACCATCAATGGCTTCACGAGGAGTCTTGAAGCCCAAACCAATGTTCTTCCAGAAACGGTTTCCACCTTTTCCAGGTCTCTTTCCCTTTCCAGATTTCTTCGAGCTTGATAAATCAGAAACAATGAACAATATAAACAACTTGGAACTTAAATACAATGAAACAATAGAGAACAGAGAGAAATCGAATCGCAAAATTACCTAAGGAAGACCTTAGGCTGCTTAAGAAAAGCTTTCTCAGTCTGAAAATTAGTGACAGAGAAAAGAGAAGAGTATTAGAATCATTTGAGTGAATAAGGATCAATAGATCATAAAACGAGGATAAGCTTAGAGGAGAGAACAGATCGAGTAACCTGTTCCGCCATGGCTGATGTTGAGCTCCCGCGTGAAAGCTTGTAGGCAAAGGAGGTAGGAGACGATAGTGCGGCAGCGATTACTGAAATGAAAACCCTAATTTGCAAGACCTCTTTATATAAGACATTTTCTACATGAAAATTGTACAATACCACAAACGTTATTGGGCCTTTAATTACGGGCCTTAGTATTTAGGCCCAAGTATAGAAAATCCCTAAAACGAGGATGCTTTGACTTGACATAATTTTGGTAAGGGTGTGTTTTGTTTTACTTTTTGTTTTTGGAACAATAATATTATTTAAATATATATTAAAAATCTAATCTTAAATAGTGCAAAATTTTGGTTATTTTTCTTAATTGTTTTTACTAAACTTAAATGTAACAATATTTTGGTATTGGTGTATTTTTACTTGGACCATGAGATTGAAGAAGAAAACTTGAAACGAAATAATTGGGAGTTTAAGTTTAGAAAGTTCAAAAGAAGTCTCTCAAGGTTAAGCTGTACAAATTACACATGAGTAAAACACATTACTCCAAACATAATAAGACGTTACATTATGGCCATGTAACTTTTTATGTTGCCAAATGAAACCCACACCAACCACTTCAACTACCAATAATCTCTTCTTTCTCAAGTTAATAACAAATGAAACCACAATGCAACATCAAAGACCATTTCTCCGATCAGAAGAATCCAAATAGCTTGGTTGGAGCAGTTCCGGTGGCACGGTACTTTGCAGCCATTTCTTCGGCTTTGAGAACATCTTCTCCGCGTTTAGCTTCGGTCATCGCTCTCTTCTCCTCAGCTTCCTTGTGGATTTGAGCTATCTTGTTCTTCATTTGCTCTGTGTAGTGTGCTTTCTTCTTATTTAGTTGCTCCTGTTATCATTCATATTTCCAGCGGATAAATTAGAATAATGTGAAAAGTGGAAAGCATTTCATGTAAAAGTTAAAAATAAAACAACAAAATTGAAAGAATAAAGAATTACACTTTTACCTCGATCTTTTTTAGCTCAGCTTCCACAGAAGCTTTCTTGCTGTTTTCCCAAGCTCCAACTGAAGAAATCTTCTTCTGAGCTCTGTTTCATAAAGTTAATAAATGAGATTACATACAAATATATAGGGAACACAAAAAAAAATATCATGGAACTAAAAATTTGGAAATTCATCAAAACAATGGATTATATAAACTTCTTTAGGACTCACTTGTTCTCCACTTTGGATTTCTCAGCCTCTTCCCAAGCTTTGATTAGAGATATCCTCTTATCTTGCTCGAGTCTAACCAAAACAGCATCTTCATACACACACACCATGAATTATCAGAAAAAAAAAATCTAGAGAAAAATGAACTAATATTATCATGTAAATTACTGAAATTAGATAAACTTAATTAATATTTTTTCTTCCGCAGGTGAAATTTTTGGCTAAAAGTTAGATATTGGATAAACTTCACTGATATTAACTATTATTATCAGGTAAAAAAATCAAATAAAAAGTTAAAATATTTTGTTTTCCTGGTTATGTATCAATCATGATCTAACTATAACGTTGATTACCTCGGTGAACTGAACCTACTTTCTTGTCTTCCGTAGGTTCTTCTGCAACAACAACAAAAATTGAAAAGGTTACAGTTCTTTGCCGAAAATATAACAGTATTAATTTAGCCAAAAGAAAAAAAAACATTTTGTTTACATGGCCAAAATATATTAGATATATAAACAATAATTATACCAACAAGTGTTATAAACTATATTGTGAAGAAGAAGAAGAAAATTAGAGAAAACGAACAATATGAAATAGTTGAAGTAGTTTTTGCAATTTAAATATGTAATTCTTGTTCAGTGAAATTTAAAAGATTTGTTACTTGCAGCGACGACGAGAACAATAGCTTTCGAATCGTCGGACTTCTCCTCCTTGGATGGTGGTGATGGCTCCGATGCGACGGCCTCGGGCATTATGACTTTCTTCTGCTCCTCTAAAGTCATGGTTTCTTGTGTATTACGATTGATCAATAAGATGAGGACTCTTCTGATTATATTTCATAATGAATTAGAAATTCGATTAATGTTTAATAGAGGTTTTTTTTTTGTTGACATGGATTATTTTATAGAGATTGTGAGAATAACTTTCTAATGTCCTGAGCTGGATTTAGCAATGTCCTGTCTCTCGTTGGCATATAAATGACTTTCTATATTTTTTTCTTAAATGAAATTATTCGTGACAGAAAAAAAGAACAAATGCTATTTTGTCCAGTTTATTGTTGTGCACGATCATTATTCATTACTGATTTCCTAAAACGCACCTAACTAATAATGATATTTCAGAATTCAGCCACATTTTTTTGATAATAAACATGTTAATTTTCAGCTTTTGTTTCGCATAAAATTTACTATATACCAAAACTGAATTATGTACACGTTGGCAGAATAAAGGGAAAATGACTAACAAGCTCACCGTCACGACTCACGTACGTACAACCTCTCTCCAACAACAACCCAACTCTCGATGGGAGGAGAACAGGTAAACCAATCAATAACTTACGTCGGGTTAGCCTAGGATCCGGTATCTGATCTTGACGTGGTATACTCTATAAATACAAATTCATTTCTTTTGATTGAAGCCAAAATTTAAAGTATAAGCAAACCAATCACTGTATTTTCTCTCTAAATAGTTTTGAAATGCCTATTAAGTATGACACTTCAAAACCGTAAACTTCGTTTTTAAGTTCTGCAAGTAGTTTCGGCGCAAGTACGGGTAGATATAGCAATGCATGGTAATAGCAAGAGGAGCATGTTTGAAGGTAGGGACTAGTTAATATTGGAATTAAAAACTGTAAACTCTAGGCATTGCATAAATCAAATAAGATGGGTCAAAGAGAAAATTGAAGTAAGAAATTCACTACAAAAAGATGGCTAATCACGTTGTTTAATATCGTATTTAACGTCGGTAAAATGATGTAAGAAAAAGACCGTTGGTTAGAAAGTGTTGTAATATCGAATGACGTGAAAGATACTCACTGTTAACGTCATTTGTGAATAAGCTCTGAAAGTCTCTAACTATAAGAGATCAAACCAAATAAACATATTTTGACTGGACTTTTGTGTAAATAGGCCTAATGACTCATCTACAATATTAAAATTCTTATAAAATGAACATATACACTAAACCGACATCATATTCCTTCCTGGTAAAAAATTTAAAATCGGTTTACTAAGTGACTTACATAAAGTGACGTTATCAAAAGTATTTTTTGTAGTGATTTTTACGATGTTTTTTTAGAAAAAGGAGTTTAGAGGATTTAATTATAGCAATGCAATCCACAATTTTCTATATTTTTTGTATTTCTCTTGTTTTTAATCCACTAATTCTCATTTCTATCTTCGTATGATATAATCATGCAGTTTTCTTCATACATCATTGATTCGTATTGTTGTTCAAGTCAATGAAACCTTCTTTGTTTTTTTTCGTTCTGTTAATTGAATTGCATTAATATTAATGAAACTAGTACAAGATATGACGTTTTGGGTCATATAGTTTTGAATTGAAGTAGAGTGGTAGAGAGATATGCAACTAGAGTTTGTAGAATGACTAAGGAGTAAAAGGAGAGAAATAGTGATGAATGTCACTAGTCTATAATGGGAGTGACCACAACCTCGTTTGCCCGCGACTTACAACCGTCTCTCTTTTTAAATAACTAAAATGTACAACCGATTAGACACAACATGACAACCTATATTCCATTTACAAATTAACATTTGTAGTTAAAAATTTAAATAACTAAAATGTTAAACATTTGTACATAAAATTCAAGAAACGCAGACGTTCATCTTTTTTCTTTTTTGCTGACATTCATCTTCATTTTGAAGTCTCTCATTAAAAGTAAGATTTCGTAAATATTTTTACAAAACGCAAACGCCTATAAGAACGTCTTTTGCAAGTGATCTTGCAAAAATGCAAAATGATCAACGTACGCTTAGGAAATGATTGCGTGGTAATGCCTTGTAGAAGACAAAGTATGAAGATTCATAAGTGGAAAGAAATATTAACTAGATCCAAAATACTAATTTTCATCATTATCAACACCTATCAAGAAGCATAAGATCGCCTTTTGCTATACATATACATATGAAGACACATGCATCGAAAGTTTCAAAAGAAAATCCATGAGTACCAGAGAAAAATATGCTCAACCCTAAGAGTGTTTAGTCCAAAGTTTAACAAATCTGATCGTAGCTAGTAGCTAGTGTTGAAAAGCAAAACAAATTAGCTAACAACAAATAAACTACCAAATGTGCATAAGAAAATAAGATGTGGCCGTTTTTTTATTGCTATGATATATTTTAACTAGATTATAATCCGCGACATACCGCGGAGACAAATTTTTTTTTAAAATTAGTATATATTAAAGTTTATAAATTATATTTAGCTATAAAATATTTATATTTTATAGTTTATAATTGTTATTAAATAACATCCTTCCAAACCCGTTCTGCCAAATCCGTCCCGTTAAAAAACTATGCGATACACCGCTAATTTAAAAAAATATTTTACGGGATTGCAATTATATTTTAGTTTGTCAAACAATTTTTTGTTTTAAATAGTTGTCGAAATCTAATTCAAATATTGGAGAAAGAAGATTTGTGAACTGATAAAAAATGTATTTAGGTGCGTTTTGCTCATTTTAAGGGATTGCAATTGTATTTTGGTTTGTCAAATATTTTTTGTCTTAAATAGTTTTCAAAATCTAGTTCAAATTTTAGAGAAATCTGCGTGATATATGGGATTGGAATATATTTGGAATATTTTTTGTTTGTTAATCAATTTATTACCAAAAGAAAATTAATAATTAAAAAGATGTGGCAGCCATTGTAAATAAGTTCTAACTCTAGGATTTATTTCACAAAATGGCTTTAAAAATGTATATGTAGATGATACTCAATTATATCAGTTACCTAAATATAAAAACAAAAGTTTGATAAGATGAATGATGTTAAAGTTAGTCAAAGTGGGTAGTGTGTTGATAAATGTTAATCTTAGCTAATAACTTTCCTGAATAAAATTAATTATTTAAGGATTTTTTTCTCAATAGTCATTGACTCAATAGTAAAAGAAATTAAACATCTAATTAATTAAATATATATAAATTTAATTCTCACAATGATATAAAATCCATCCATTTAATAACGTATTTCTATAAATATAGTGGTCCAAATTTAAAATTGGTAAGAATCAGGTCAGCAATGAGAGTTCTGCTAATAATCCCAAGTGGTTAACTACAGAATTCTAATTTTAGAATTCTATTATTGTAAAGATGGAAACACAATCATATAATCATAAATCTATATTATTATTTTCTTGTTTTAAACTTGCATGTACGAGATTTGAGTCGGGAGAAAAATAAACTTTATTGTATGTGTTGAGAAACAAAATCTATAAATATTTAGGGATCCCATATATACATCACTCTCTTCTGTTGGCTCCCACAGACGATCAAACCAGAAGGAAGACATATTCCTCTGTTTAAAAATATCTTAAGGTAAAGAGCATTTTTTTGTTCTTATTGTTTTTCTTCCACTGTCGTAATTTTATTTGTTACTCGAAGTTTGTATTTTTATATACCCGCTAATCTTGTAACATTCTTTGCGACAAAATTACAAGATCATAGTTTATTAGATGTTGAATATTGCTGTAGACAAAAAAATATGTTGAATAATATTGGTTAGCTTATACAATTTTTTGTTATCAAAACTATAGAAGATCAAACTATCTAAACCAATAAAATATATTCTGGAAATACTAATTCGATTCATATATTTTGCATGTTTCTATGTTGTGTAGATGATTAGACCAACGTTTGGTTTACTAGTCTTTTTGGCTATATTCCTTTTTCCGGCGATTGAATCCCGGAGTCACCGAAATTCGGTGACTTCCAAGATTGAATTTTCAGCGCTGAATTGCCGGAAACATAGTGCAATACTGACTGATTTTGGTGCGGTTGGAGATGGAAAAACTTCTAATACAAAAGCGTTTAGAAATGCCATAAGCAAGCTCAGCCAAATGGCAACCGATGGCGGAGCTCAACTCGTAGTACCTCCCGGAAAATGGCTTACCGGAAGTTTTAACCTTACAAGCCATTTCACTTTGTTCATCCAGCGAGGTGCTACCATCCTTGCATCTCAGGTAAGTGTGTTTAAAACCGTTTCATTCATATTTTTAAAAAACTTAAGAACAATAGTGACTAGAGTGTAATTGAATAGAATTAAACGTTTCTACGTTTAGTTTTTGGTTTAGGTTGTGTTGGATCCGAATTAAACGTCTCTACGTTTCATATACCATAACAATCTATACTGATGACCAAATCACACTACTCCTAATGAATCAAATTTTGCCTAGTAGAGACGTTGACGTTAGAATTTTTTCTAAAGCACCTCGTACATTTAATACACATATCTAAATATTGCACCCGGTTTGTTTTCGACCTATATAACGAATTAATATGTCTTTACAAAAACCAAATCCGTTCTTGACATAAACAGGATGAATCTGAATGGCCAGTTATCGCTCCATTGCCATCGTACGGGAAAGGAAGAGACGGAACCGGAACCGGGAGATTCAACAGTCTCATCTCCGGTACAAACCTAACCGACGTGGTTATCACTGGTAAGTTCCAACGCAATATATCACACCATGATATGCTTGATCATATATTCCGATTCTTATTTTGATTGTTTTCTTGATTATAGGTAACAACGGAACGATCAACGGACAGGGACAGTATTGGTGGGACAAATTCAAGAAGAAGCAGTTCAAAATAACAAGACCGTACTTGATCGAGATCTTGTTCTCCAAAAACATTCAAATCTCGAACATCACATTGATCGATTCGCCGTCGTGGAATATTCATCCTGTCTATTGTAATAGCGTCATTGTCAAATCCGTCACCGTTCTTGCTCCCGTCACTGTTCCCAACACCGACGGTATCAATCCAGGTAATGTTTATCCTACGTGGCAACCTTATTATCCTACCTGGCATTTCTAAAATCTGACTTGGCACAATGTCATCCTCTGTTTTTGTTTGGGTTTCCAACGGCTCTGTTTCTTGTTTTTTCAGATTCTTGCACAAACACATTGATCGAAGACTGTTACATAGTCTCCGGAGACGACTGCATCGCCGTCAAAAGCGGTTGGGACCAATACGGAATCAAATTCGGAATGCCGACGCAGCAACTCTCGATCCGACGGCTGACATGCATCTCCCCAAAGAGTGCAGGAGTAGCCTTAGGAAGTGAAATGTCCGGAGGAATCAAAGACGTTAGAATCGAAGATGTAACTCTAACCAACACCGAATCCGCCATCCGAATCAAAACTGCGGTGGGACGTGGCGCTTACGTCAAGGATATTTACGCTAGGAGGATCACAATGAAGACGATGAAATATGTTTTCTGGATGAGTGGAAACTACGGTAGTCATCCTGACGAAGGATTTGATCCCAAGGCGTTGCCGGAAATTACTAATATCAATTACCGCGATATGACGGCGGAGAATGTTACAATGTCAGCGAGTCTCGACGGGATTGATAAAGATCCGTTTACGGGTATTTGTATCTCGAATGTGACTATAGCTTTGGCGGCTAAGGCTAAGAAAATGCAGTGGAATTGTACAGATGTGGCTGGAGTTACCAGCAGAGTTACGCCAGAGCCATGTAGTTTGTTGCCTGAGAAGAAAGCTCAGGCGAAGAATGTTGACTGTGCGTTTCCGTCTGATTTGATTCCGATTGAGAGTGTTGTATTGAAGAAGTGCTTTCTTTGACGTAGTATAGTGATATTAACAGATTAAGATGCATTAATACTTTATATGAAATTTCATTATAATGAAATAAGAAGCCAAAATCCGTATTAAAGCACTCTTAGTCTTACTTAGAATGTTCACAAAGCATGTTCTGGTTCAAGAAGCAAACCAAGTTGACTTTTTCTTTTGTTGTTGTTGTCGTTAAAGTTGACTTGTGATCGATTATTGAAGATAATCAGCTTGTGGTTAAGTCCTGTTTTAAGTTTTAACATTTAGTTAGGAGTGGATAAGGTTTGAGTGAGGATTTAACACAGAAGCTAATAGGATGTGTGATAATGATCTTCTCCATAAAACAGAGAAGCAAGGTAGCAACAAAATCGAAGATTTAAGGATAAAAAAGCAGAGTGTGATACACAAGAATTAAAATCCAAAAGATGACAAAGATAAAAAGTTTCTTCAAGCTATGAAGAAAGATACTCACTTCTTCTCTTCTTTCTCAGCCTCAGCAGCTCTCTTGGCTCTAACACCAGCATGTCTCTTGTTTATGCCCTCTAGACGGATCTTGTCATAAGCATTGAACAATTTCATGTCAGATGTCAGCTTCACAAGCTCCATTGTTGGCATTTCACGAACGATAGGCATGTGATCTACTTGGACTTGTGTTGCATTGGCCAACTCTTGTTGTGCAGAATCACCAACCTAAACACAAACAAAAGCATAACAACAAAGAGATCATATCCAAATCCATTCCATTCATACAGTCCACTGAACCCTAAACCAGTTGCTTGCGAAGGAGTACCTTGACCGTTCGGGCACAGCGCGGGAAGATAACCAACTTAGCCTTGTAGGTTTTCAGCCTCTGGACGTTGGTTTGAAAACCCTCCAAAGACCGGTTCTTGCGATGATGGTCAACAGAAATACCGATTGTAGGAGCCAACTTCTTGGGGATACCAGCAGCCTAAATTTATCAACAATCAGAAAGAAAAAACAATTTAAACGATATCCAACAAGAAACAAAACACAAAAGCTAATGAAGAACAGAGAGATATTACAAACCTTTAGCTCTTCAAGAGTGAATCCTTTACCGGCTCTGACTTTCATGTTGTACGTAAGAGTCTGAGCATGTACAACAGGTCGGATAGGTCCAGCAGTGGGACGGGGAAAGATCTTCACAGCCTTATTCTGCCTCGCTGAGTAAACATTACACACCAAATAATCAAATTGAGATGGGATTATGGTAAAACTTCTAATAAAACCATGGCACATAAAACCAAAAAAAAATATAGTAGTGGTGACATTAAGATAGCAAAAGCAGTAGTAGTGGTGACATTACTACTAACCAATTCTTCTTCTGGTTTTCATGGCAGGTTGGTTGAACGAAGTTTTGACATAGTTTTCCCACTTCTTTTTGAAGTGACCATTGGGGATAACATTATTGTGCTTCATTTCTTCAAGTCAAGCTGCAAAATCAACAACCACCAACATGTGAATAGTGCTGCATTAAACCATTACGCTCAAGAGAAGTTAAATGGTATGACTTCACCCTACAAAGCTAAAAGCCATCTAAATGCTATAGCTAGGCTAACATCAAACAAGAAAAAACAGATTAGAAAATAGAAATATCTTCAGGTTGTAGAAGACGCTTATTAAAACTATAGTAAAGGTGTGACTTGTTAGCAAAACACACCACAAACAAACAAAAAACTCATCAATTAATGAAATTCTAACGCAGAACACACAACCGATCAATGAACTCAGAAAAACGCTTATTATATTATCACAGACTCACACTGATGCAATCATGAAAGAGAGAGAGAATTACAGAAACAATACAAACTTGGAAGACCGAATTAAGATGAAGTCGAAAACGAATAATACGATCGCTCGGTCTTATTTACTTCAAAAACCCTGAAAGAGAGAAGAGAACTCACCCGAGACAACTCGTAGAGAAAAGAGAATTCTCTCACACGTTACCAAAAAACCCTAAATTCTAATTCTTATATATGAGCTTCTTTTATTGGCTTCTGAAACGACGTCGTTAGGAAACCAATCGGTCTTCCACCAATTCCCTGACCAACTTGGTTATTGCCTCTCTAATTCACTTGTACCGGTTTTTACTTGAATTGAACCAAAACCTTCCCTGCGTAATCTAATTTCGGTTTAGCACACTTAAAGAGAGGCTTAGAAATCATTTACGGTCTTGTAATTTCAGTTTCGTAGTGGTTCGGATCTTGAAAAACTACAAATCATTTTAATCGTATGAAAGAGATTTTGAATCGGATTGTATTTGTTTAGATCATGTTGATCCAATTTATTCAGACTAAAACACAACATATATATTTTACTTTCTCATTCCAACATTAGTTGTACAAAAAAAATCACATCAAATCAAATTTGGACGAAGAAGATGAACTGAAAACATATTTTTGTATACTAAAAGACTACATAATAGTACAAGCATGGGGATTATCATCGCTAAACATCGAAGCCGCGATCTCATCTCCAGCCACAGCAACCGAGTAATCCGCGGGAGTGTGGAAGAAAGTGTGGACACCACCGGTGGGATCCGTACGGTGTGCATCAGAGTAATAGTGGTTGGTCACGTAAGAAGGATATTTATAGAAAGAGGCAAAATGGCTATTACCTAACCGGTATGGCCACAGTTCAGCTGCCTTACCGGCACGTCGTACCGCTTTCAATACCTTCTTTTCCTCTAACCGGTATCCTCGAGCCGTCACTTTTTGGGTTTCCATCTCTACTTCCACTTCTTCCACTCCTGTACGTAAACCAATAACAACCGGATAAATTAGTTAAACCATCTGACCATGTGAAAGAACCGGAAAGTTGATGTTCCATTTGAATCGGTTCATTATTCTTAAGAATTTGGTTGAGATGTTAAATTTAGATATCTACAAAAATGAAAATAAAAGCATACCAAACTGAAAAATCTTTAATAAAACATATATTGGCTTGAAAAATTAAGAAATATTTGATAAAAATAACAGATAGTTTAACTTTGGTTAACATCTTAAAAGTCAAAACCAAACCAAAATTTGTGTAAGCACTCAATACTTAGATTGAACGAAGAAGAAGAAACATATTTAAAACTCAAAAGCTTTCAATACCTTTAAGCTTGAGTAGAGTCTTCCTAAGCTTAGAAGCACATCCTTCACAATCCAAGTTTGGAACTCTTATCTCCACTGTCATCTACAAACACACATTTCAGCTATTACAAATTCAAGCTCTATATCTATTGAAATATTTGTGTGAATTGTAAACCGAGGGCAATAAGTAAGAAGAATGGAGTGAGGTAGAGATACTCACAGACATGATCTTAAAAACTCAATCCCTTTTAGAAAAATAACCCCCTCCAAGCTTATACTTGGTTATAGAGAATGAAGCAGTGCACAAAGTCTCCTAAGTGTGTGTGTCTATATATATAGGTCGATTATGTATATGTGTGTGAATAAATACTACTAATATTTTGATTAGTATTTTCATATTTTATGATAGTATAAGTTATTATGGAAAGGGTTCTTGGGTTGTGAAATAGGGAGACAAAGGAAGAGCATAGCACGCGTGAAATAGTAACAAAAAAGGTGTGAGTGTGAGCTTTAGGTTTTCTTCTCTGCCCCAAATCATATCGCTCTCACTCCCTTCCAATTACTTTCTATTTTATTTGCCAACAAATATAATTTAAGTTAGGCATCAAATTTATAAACCGATAAATGGTTAATTGATAATGATAATAGAAGCAGTCCCTACTATAAAGCAAACTAATATGAAAATACGGATTTATGCAAAGCTTTCGTGAACCCTTCACTTTTTTAGTTCAAATATCTTATCATGTTTTAATATACTTTAGTAATGAAATAATTGAGAAATCTCATTTAGGAAAATAACAAAAATCGAGAAACCTATAAACTACATTATCTTTTTGGTTTATTAAATTAAATGCAATTTCTTGGAGGCATGATTCATGAATCATGATGAAATAATTTGATAAAGAAAATTATATATCAAAGATCGTTTCGAGTAACTAAATTTTCCGATAATACAATGAACTTTTTGAATAACCATTAAAGGTTTTTTTGATACATGATGAGGATTCGGTTTAGAATTTGAATTTCGATACTTGACTTTCATTGATAGTAGTATTATATGAAATTAATCAACTTTTTTGTGAATATTATTGTGAAAATGTAAAAGCAAGAGCGTATAGTCAGATTTTTGATGTGAAGTTGTGATTAAGGTAGGGACATGGATATTTTCTGAAGCATGAGCTTTAATTCAAAAATGTCAAAGAGGACACTCCTAAAAAGATTTGTTAATCCATCATAATTGGTATTAGCTGCTTTTTCCTCATCATTCTGTTTCCATTTGATTAAGAAGAATCAAGACGATGATATTTTCAAATGACGAGTACATATTCCTAAATATATGAGACCTATAATGATCCATTAACTTTGAAATTGGTAACGAATATTCTCACACAAAAATGATTATTGTGATATATTAAGCTTCCGCACCACGAAAGCCTAAACCCTTTATTGAACAGTGAACTCCGACCAAGACAGCTCTATATATGCAAATGTCATGTCGTAACAAAATCGTCGAAACTATATGATATAGTAGAACTAATCACTTAAAAAAAGGGATAAACAAAAAGGGTCCATTTTCTCTAAATCACATGTGTGCTTTATTGTGGTCCAAATCAATGCTCGGTTTGTTAGTTGTTGTCACTTTTTAAAACTGATATTTAAACATGAACCTAACCGGAAAAGAAGATACATGATTACTGATGTCCCTATGTCAATTATTTGATTGGTTCGGATAATTACGATAGATTGTCTATCTTTGCCTCAAAATGCAATTTATTTCAAAACTTTATTACAAAAACCTCTATTTCGGGCTTGGGCTTAGTCCTTGATCTTGGCGTCGTCCTAGGCCTTTTATTTTCCCAAAATTCATCTTATTTATAAGTTTTTTTTTAATAGAAAATGTCCTTTATAGTACTTTTTTCAAAAATACTACTTATCAAATATATCTTAAACTTTTTCGAATCTTATAAATCGTGTAAAGCAATAAAAAAACAGGATTTTATAGTAACGATTCTGTTATTTTCCTTTGTTATTTACCGAATAACTTACAAAAACAATTAGAAGAGTTGCACTTGTGTGTCTCACATTTCACCTAGAAACTTTAAACATTTATTCCTGGTACACACAACATGACACACCCATCAAAAGTCTTGCAAACATTAAAACACTTTAGTTATAAACCAAACCTTTTCCTATTCTGGTTCACATGATTCTCTGTCCTTTCCTTTTCTCACACACAAAAAGCTCTCCTTTTCTCTTTCTCTCTCTCTCTCTCTC